>Ga0308157_10004578_pt1 | contig 18227 bp, 10 predicted proteins | sample PhyBR1_FD_201035 | JGI IMG/M metagenome (GOLD analysis project Ga0308157, IMG submission 201035) | Phyllosphere microbial communities from UC Gill Tract Community Farm, Albany, California, United States - DLSLB.R1 | ecosystem: Host-associated > Plants > Phyllosphere > Unclassified | place: USA...
CCATTGTCGTTCACGATATCAGCGCTCGCGATTTGACTTGGGTTGGCAGTAAAGTCAGCGTTGGTCGCGGTGATTTGTACTATGGCGAGCTGGTCAAAGTCAGCGCCTTATCGGGCGATATCGATTTGCAGGGCGATTATCCGCTGGATTTAAGCGCTATTGCTGAGGTCAGCGCCCTTGAAAAAGTCTATGTCGATCCTTTAAATATCACCGCTACCGGAAGCCTTAAGCGCGCTGTTGGCAAAATCAAAAGCCGTTATAACGAAGGCGACGTTGAAGGTGAGCTGGTGGTTCAAGCCCTTGATCCTGGAACCCCGTTTCAAGCCAAGTTGCGCTGGGATGATGTGTTAATTCCCTATTTAGAAGAGCAAAACATTCATCTAAAAAGTGGGCTGTTGACTGCCGAAGGCGTCTTATCTGAAGTTCGCTTGCGAATTAATAGCGAGCTTAACGCCAAAGATATTCCCTCAGGGCACTATCAAGGTCGAGCGGTGCTCGTTGACAAACAGCTCAAAATCGATCAGCTAAACGCTCGCGTTCCTCAGGGTAATTTGCTGCTTCAAGGCACGCTTGATTGGAAATATAGCTTTGATGCCAAAGTTTTGGCGACCGGAAGCCGCTTTAATCTTCAAGATGCCATTCCAAAACAATTTGCCGATTATAAAGTTTATGCGCCGCGATATTTAAATGGCAAAATCGCCCTGCATTATCAACAAAAAAATACGGTGGGCAACACCCAAATCCGTGCCGATTTGCGCCAAAAAGACGGCGAGCACCTCAATGCCAAACTGGTTCGTGGAAAAGTTTCGGCAAAATCGGCTCAGTCTGCACCTTGGTATATTGACGCCACGTGGCAACAGCTTATTCGTCATAATCTGCCCAATATCGGTGAGGTGGACAGCCCAAGCGGTCGCGCAAGTGTTATCGTTCGCGGCGGCAAACTTTCCATCGATGCCCATGCCGATATCAACAAACTAAACGCGGCTCCCAAAGGCATTTACAACGTTCGCGCTCAAAAATCAGGCGAAACTATTACGATCAATCACCTTGATTATAATGGTATCGTGGGCAATTTGTCCGGTAACGGCAGCATCATTTTGGCTCACAATCGCAAACCATTATCGTGGCAGATTGATGCGCAAACCAAAGGGCTGTTGCCCAAAAAATATAATGCCGATTTGCCGCTTGAGCGCTTAAGCGGTAGGATCAGCGCTCGCGGTCGGATGATCGATATCACCAAAGGCGGCGTGAAAGGTCAGCGCCATATTTTCTCCTTTAGCAATACCGATTTGAGCGCGGTTCTTGATGCCTCTCAAAACGCGCGAGCCATTAAAATTACCGGAAGTGGCGATGCCAATGTCAATATCGTTGGCGGCAATTTGTCGGTATTTGATGCCCGATTTGATGGTCATGTGGATACCAAAGACGTTCCCAAAGGTCGCTTAATTATTGATGCAGCAGGAACGCCAAAGCTCATTAGCGTTCGTAAGCTCAATTACGCGGGTGAAGCGGGCGCCTTTCAAGCCAAAGGCGTGATCGATTTGCGCCGAAATATTGGCTGGAATGTGACGGGGCATTTTGACAAGTTTAATTTGGGCTATTTTGTTCCCAATAATGCCGCGATAATTTCAGGCGATTTGGTGACGAGCGGTGAGTGGCAATCGGCGCCCAAAAATAGTAAATCGGCGGGCAGTTTGCAACGCTTTGCCGTGGACTTTGATGGTGTTTTGGATGCCAAACAGCTTCCAGCGGGCAAGTTGCAAATCAAAGCAGCAGGCGATACCAAAAAGATCACCATCGAGCGCTTATCGCATAAAGGCGCCGCAGGAAGTATTGATGCCAGCGGCACGGTCAATTTGCAAGATGGCATTGCTTGGAACATCAAAGCCACCATGGACCGCTTTAACTTGGGCTACTTTTTAAAAGATACCCCAAGTGTGATCACAGGATCGGTCAACAGCGACGGTCGTTGGGGTAAAAATCAGCAAGTCATTCATCTAAATAACCTGAATTTAAATGGCACGATTAAAGGTCAAAATTTATCGGCAAAAGGCAGTTTGTCCGCCAAATTGCACTTGCCTGAAGATATCGCCGGCTACTTTAAAAAGCTGCAAGCGCAAGAAGCAGCAGCGCAATATCAACAAGTGAATCGCTTAATTGAGCAATTAAATGCCGATAATTTGGTCATTCGCTGGGGCAACAACTACTTAACTGCCAATGGCAATGCCAAAAATTTACAAGCCAATATCAATATCACAAGCCTAGATCAGCTGTCACCCAAGCTCGGTGGTAAAGTCACCGGCGGCGTCACGCTTTTGCAGCCAACGAATCAAGCCTTGCCAACGCTTTATATCGATCTGGTGGGTGAGCGCCTCTCATTTCCCGGATTGATTTTACGTCAAGGTCAAATCCGCGGCAAAATCGTCAATTTAGCCAACAGCCCAAGCCAGCTGATTATTCACGCTGAAGGGCTAGACGTTTCCAATCAAAGCTTTAACAAGCTGGATGTCAGCTTTGATGGTACTGAGCGCTCGCATGTGGTCAACCTTGATGTGGCAAATGAGCAGCTTGATGTGATGGCGCGGCTAAAAGGCGGCTTTGACCGCAATACGCTTACTTGGTCAGGCGCGATTGGCAACGGTCAATTAAAATCCAAATATGCCACGCTCGATCAGCTGCAACCGGCGCAATTGATCGTCAATTTGCCCAATAACAATAAAGGCAAAACCACCGACTTAAAAGTCAATCTTGCCGCCCACTGCTGGCAAGCTGAAGACCAGTCTGGAAAACTTTGCCTTCGCGAAAATCTGATTGCCTCCGCCTCACAAGGTCAAGTCAATTTAGCCGTTCAAAAATTGGATACGTCATTGTTTGCCGTCTTTTTACCTAAAGACATTGATTGGCATGGCAAGATCAATGGTCGCGCGGTAATTGGCTGGAAAAAAGGTCAAGCGCCTTCGATCAACACCACGCTGTATTCTGACAATGGCAAAATTGCTCTCATTCAAGATGGCGACGCAGAACCGATCACATTGCCTTATCAGCGCGTCTCCCTCATTGCCATGTCCGTTCCAGGCGGTTTAAAGCTGCGCTCAGACATCAATACTGGTCGCGGCGCTCGCGGTTATGCTGAGGTTATCGTTGATCCTTATAAGCCAAACAAGCCAATTTCAGGGGCGCTGGTACTCAATGAGCTAAACTTAGCGGTGTTTAAACCTTTCTTCCCTGGAATGCGCGTGCTTGAGGGCAACATCACTATGGCAGGCGGTCTTGGTGGCAGCTTAACCAAGCCGCAGTTTTATGGTGATGTCAAATTGGCAAATGGTCGCGTTGCCATGCTTGATTTGCCGATCAATTTAACCAAAGTCAATGCCACCGCCAAAGTTCGCGGCACTGATGCGGTGATTGATGGTAAGTTTAACAGTGGCACTGGAACCGGAACACTAAAAGGCAGCGTCAACTGGCAACAAAAACTGCAAGCAAAATTGAGCGTTGAAGGCGAGCGCTTGGTGCTCACTCAGCCGCCGTTATTATTAGCTGAAGTTAACCCTGATATTGACATCATTGTTCGACCTGCTGATCGTTATGTCAATATTGAAGGCGCGGTGAGCGTACCCTCAGCAACCATTCGACCGCCTGAGGCCAGTGAAGATATCATTACCCAAACTGAAGATGCGGTGGTGCTTGATCGCCGGTTAATTGGCAATATTGATGAGGTATTAAAAGTCACTAAGCCGTGGTCGATCAACGCAGATATTGGCGTTGATTTGGGCGATGACATTAACTTTCGTGGTTTTGGTGCGGTCATCCCGTTGGCAGGGGCGCTTAACGTCACCCAGCGCGGTCAAGGCGTGATGCGTGCTAAAGGCGTCATTCAAGTGTCGCGGCGAACCAATGTGAATATCTTTGGGCAAAGTTTGGAGCTCAATTACGGTCAAGTTCGCTTTAATGGCGATGTGATGAAGCCAAACTTAAGTATCGAGGCGGTCAAAAACATCAGCGGCAAAACGGTCGGACTTCGCGTTAAAGGCAGTACAGAAAGCCCAAATATCGTCGTCTTTAACAATGCCGGTCTTACTCAGCAGCAAGCGATGAATGCGCTGGTCACCGGTCGCATTGACAATAAGAGCGCCACCCAAATCAGTGAGCAAGGCTTTAAATCTGAAGTCACCAATAACTTAGCGGCAGCAGGATTAAGCTTTGGGTTAAGTGGGACGCGCAGCCTGACCAACCAAATTGGGCAAGCTTTCGGGCTTCAAAGCCTCACGGTAGATGCCTCAGGAAATAGCGAGGATACCAACGTCAACGTGACCGGCTATGTTACCCCTGATCTGTACATTCGCTACGGCGTTGGTGTGTTTAACGCGCAAAACAGCTTATCAATTCGCTATCAGCTCACGCGGCGGATTTATGTTGAAGCCACCTCTGCCGCTGAAAACGCCGTTGATGTGGTTTATAGCTGGCAGTTTTAAGGTTAAAAAATTAGCGGTTATAAAAAAACGCCTTAAATAAGGCGTTTTTATTTTGTTATTATCATTTTTTTTAATTAAGCGATTATTTGGTTAAAATTAAGCGGTTATTTCGGGTCAATCGCAAGCGATATTCTTCGCCTTCGTGCTCAATTCGAACTTCTTTGGTTAAGGCAAACAGATGCTGAGATTGCAGTGTTGGCAGACGATTTTCGCGGCAGTTTAAGTAGCGTGAGATAACCATGCTCATGATGAATTCCTTTAAAAAAATAATGTGGCTGGGGATGAATCGTTGTAAGTCATCAGCGCCTAGCGTGAGTGAAGCTGCACTGACTTCGTTAAGTTAACGATAACCATTATCATTTGTAAATTATTAAATTGCAAGCATTCAATAAAAATTTTTTCCTAATTTATGTAAACTTATGTGAATTAGTTAGCAGGAATTTTTTTCATAACTATTTATCATTCGTTTTATAGTGATGAATTATTCTTTTTTAATCCTTTTTCATAGGAATTTTAATGCCAAGCGCTTCTTTAAATATTCATAAAACAAACGTTCATAAAACCATCCATGTGGCAGTTGCCGTGATTTATTATCAAGATCAATTTTTATTGGGTTATCGCAGTGCCAAGCAGCATCAAGGGGAGCGTTTTGAATTTGTTGGCGGTAAAATTGATACGGATGAAACGCCTCATCAAGCGCTGATCCGCGAAGTCAGCGAGGAAACGGGGATGGATATCCGCCAAAATGATGCGCTAAAGCTTGGCAACATCGAGCACGATTATGGTGATAAAAGCGTTTGCCTTCACGTTTATCAGATTGCTTTAAGTGCTGAGCAATTTGCTAAATATCATAGAAAAACGCTTGGTCTTGAAAATCAGCCGTTAATTTGGGCAACTAAATCTGAACTGCTTGCTAAAAAATTTCCCCTTCCAGAAGCAAATATTACCATTTTATCTTGGCTAAGCTTGCCAACTCAGTTGGTGATCACCTTGCCCTTATCCGAATTTAGCCATGATCCTGATCCTGCTCAGTCATGGCTTGATTATCACAATAACGCGCTTCCTAAACATGCTTGGGGTTATCTTCGTCCTAAAGCTGAGCTGGCGGGAAAAGATTTGGCATTATCATTAGCACTGGCTGAGCAATTATTGATAAAACGCCCCGATATTCAAGCGGTGTTACCATTATCGATTGCCCAATCACTACGCAAGCATTGCAAGCTGAATGCTCAAATTATAGCGAGTCATTTATCACAATCGGAGCTGCTAGCTTATGATGTAAACGAAGATCATAACCGCTTTAACCTCAGCGATTTTAATTTACCGCTAATCGTCAGCTGTCACGACAAAACAAGTATTCAAGCTGCCAATCAACTTGCAAAATTAAGAGTGTCTCAGCAGCTGCCGCCGGTGATGGCGATCTTATTAGCCCCTGTTTTACCCACTAAATCTCATCCCGATCAGCCAGCGCTAGGTTGGAAGGATTGGTCAGAATTGGCTAAGCTTGCCGATGCTCCTGTAATTGCGCTTGGCGGGGTAGCCCCAAATGACTTAGCTTATGCACAATCTTTTGGCGCAATCAGTGTCGCTGGTATTCGTCAGTTTTTAGAAAAAGTTAATTAAGCAAGGCTATCATTTAAAAAAGCAAACAAAATAAATCGCACGGTTAGCCGCAATTACAAAGCATTTACAATGTATTCTAAATGGTGAATAAAGCTCGATTCGCTTACAAACCGTTGCGTTTTCCTACATTGCCACACTGTTTTATTCACCTCCTCATCCCTATCATAAAATATGAATTAATAGAGTGTCAAAAGGCGATTATTTTTGATAGGTTTGCCTAAAACCACTGTCTTAAACTCAATACTAAGCTGCGACACTTTATTTATATTTTAGGCGACCCAAACCAATTTTTGATAACCAGTGTGGTGTGATTATGACAACCAATAAGTTACCGTGGTCAGCATGGTCTGACTCACAGGAAGCTGGTTCTCAGTCGATGCCTGCTACGCCACCAAATTCCTATTTGGCGCGAAGCCGCTATTTGACTCGTGACCGCTCAGCTTCCAATGATTCAAGCTATGAGCAAGAAGTTCACGAGTTAATGGCAGCTTATCAGCGCAACCATCAGCAATTAATTGTTGATGCTGACGCCGAAAAAAATAAAGACCAACATAGCGCATTTTTAGAAAACTCGTCTTTAGAAAATAAAGATCAAAACGATGACCAAAATGGCGCAACGATCATAAGCTTTGGCTATAAAAAGCCAGCGGGAAATACTAAGTTTCAGCGGTCAACGTTGTTTGCTGATAAAGACTTTGCGGATGAAAAAATCGCTGAAATCACCTCGATGGAAGACATTCAGCAACTTGATGAAGCAGCTTTGCAATCGGCGCTAGATTCTGATGTTAATGGTATTGAAATTAATGATGTTGAAATTAATGATTTTGAAAATAGCGACGACATAAAATCGGTAACTGTAGAACTAGTATTTGAAGAAAAAATCGAATCAGCAACTTTGCCGTTGATTGAAAGCCAAATTTCTCATTTAAATATCAGCGATGATGAATTTGAAAGTAGTGATAAAAGTAGCAAAAGCAGTAATGTTTCATCAGCAGAATTAATGCCAGCGGATGAAACGGTGACTACAGAATTTGATAATGTCGTTTTTGCTTATAAAAAAGCGGATTATCAAAAGCCGGTGGATCAAGGGCTTAATCTTGACGGTACTCATTATAAAAATAATATTAACCATAATTTTAATCAACCCAAGTCCTTTAAACATGATGCTGTGATTTTGGCTAAAAAACCTGAACCCAAAGCGCTAGAGCCAGTAGCAGCCCTTCCTGAGCGAGTATTTATGAACAGTTTGATGAAGCATACTTTGATAGCCTTAGCCATTATTATTCCGCTTGCTGCCTTTACGGCTTATGCCGCAACGCCAAACTTACCTGCCAATAGCGCCGCTAATGCAACCAACGCTTCGGCAACGGTGAGCACTCATCCTAATGACATCATTTATCAATCTGCATCAACCCCAACCAGCGTAGAAAAGGTTGATTTACAACAGTATTCGGGGACTTGGTTTGAAATTGGTCGACTTCCAATGTCGTTTCAGAAAAAATGCCAAGGCGACGTTACCGCCACTTATACGCCTAACGACGATGGCAGTATCCATGTGCTGAATCAATGCGCCAAAAGTCATGGCAAAATGATGGTAGCAAACGGTCAAGCCAAGCCAGTTGATGACTCAGGAAGCAAGCTGAAAGTGACCTTTTTGCCCTCATGGATCCGCTGGATTCCGGTAGGTCGCGCCGATTATTGGGTACTGGCGCGTGATGACAACTATCAAACCGCGCTGGTTGGAACGCCTAATAAAAAATACCTTTGGTTACTGGCGCGCTCGCCTAATATCAGTCAGCAGACTTATACCAAATATCGCCAAATTGCTCAGCAGCAAGGTTATGATTTGACCAACTTTACCTTAACGCCGCAGTCTGGGCAAACAGTGAAACTTGCGCCTTAAGGTATATTAAATTAGTGTTTTATAACCCTTTTGTATGAACTAAAGCCAATAACAAAATCTTATCAATAAAATCAGGCAGCGACATCGTTGCCTGATTTTTTAGATTAATCTTAAGTGAAGGGTGGCAACTATTGCAGCTTTTAACTGGCTAATTACGATGATTTACGCTAAAATCTAGTTTATTTGCAAATCGATTGCGGTTGCACTATTTATTCTTGTGACCACCATCTCATTATTACCGCCATTCTTTTATCACATCATAACTTTTTTATTATAAGGATGTTTCTTGTGAGTCAAGCTGAATCTTTGCGTCAATTACATCAAAACCATTTAACCAATTACAATAGCCAAGAGCAAAAAGCCATCGAATTGATGGGGCTGTTAAACAAGCTTTATAATGACAATGACGTTCAAGTCACGCTTTTTGGCGAAGCGATCGATTCAGCGTCGGTTAATCAAGTGTTGGCATTGCATCAAAAAGCAGCAACGCGTCAATCAGGTGCAAGCGTTATCAATATTGATGACACCATCGCTATGGTTCGTGCCATTCAAGATTCAGGAGTCCAGTCAGCAAGCATTGATGCCGGTCAATTAATCGCAAACCAAGCTGATATTAATGATGCGCTAGCAAGCCTTGATAAAAATGGTGCTCAAAACGGCGCAACTGACGTCGTGCTTTACGGCTTTGGTCGCATTGGTCGAATCTTAACCCGATTGCTATTGTCGCAATCCTCAACCTCGCGTGGCTTGCAGCTAAAAGCCATTGTGGTGCGTCCGGCAGCGGCAGGCGATTTGGCAAAACGCGCCTCACTATTAGAGCGCGACTCTATTCATGGTAGCTTCAATGGCACTGCTAAAGTGGATGAAGACAATAACGGCATCATCATTAATGGTCGTTTTGTTCAAGTCATTTATGCCAATGACCCAAGCGAGATTGATTACACCGCTTATGGTATCGATAACGCGCTTGTGATTGACAACACTGGCAAATGGAAAGATGAAGCAGGACTTGGCAAGCATTTAGCATCAAAAGGCGTTCAAAAAGTATTGCTCACCGCACCTGCCAGCGGCGATATTAAAAACGTCGTGTTTGGGGTGAATAACAACACGATTGGCGATGATAAAATCGTCAGCGCAGCAAGCTGTACCACCAATGCCATCACGCCAACGCTTAAAGTGTTAAACGATGAGTTTGGTATTGATAATGGTCACGTTGAAACCATTCACGCTTTTACCAATGACCAAAACTTAATTGACAACTATCATAAAGCCGATCGCCGTGGTCGTAGTGCGGCGCTTAATATGGTTATTACTAGCACGGGCGCGGCAAAAGCAGTTGGCAAAGCCCTTCCTGAATTAAGCGGTAAATTAACCGGAAACGCCATTCGCGTCCCAACGCCAAACGTAAGCTTAGCGATTTTAAATTTAAATTTAAAAACAGCACCAAAAAGCGCGGAAAGCTTAAATGAATTTTTAAAAGGCGTTGCCAATAGCCATCAGTGGCAGTCGCAAATTGCTTATACCGACTCAACCGAAGCGGTATCAACCGATTTTGTGGGCACCAAACACGTTGGGATTGTGGATGCTCAAGCAACGATTGTGACCGACAATCATGCGACCGTTTATATTTGGTATGATAACGAAGTGGGCTACAGCACCCAAGTGCTACGATTAGCAACGCAAATGGCAGGAATTAATTACGCAAAACTTCCTGCCTAATTATCAATTATTGATCTTGATGTTTTGATAATTATTTTAAGAGTTAGCGTTGGTTATAATTACACCCGATAGTCAGCTTGGTTATCGGGTGTTATTGCCATCATAGGCAATGATTATTTTTGATCACAATGAGAGTTAAACAGTAGGAACGTAGCATGCGATTTATTGATGAGGCCGTAGTCACGGTCAAAGCAGGGGACGGCGGCAATGGCATCGTCAGTTTTCGCCGAGAAAAATACGTCCCGCGCGGTGGTCCTGATGGGGGCGACGGTGGTCGCGGTGGCAGCGTTTTTGTGATTGCCGATGACAATACCAACACCTTAGTCGATTATCGCTATACCCGCCGCTATGATGCGCGCCGTGGTGAAAACGGTCACAGTAAAAACTGTGCTGGAAAAGGCGCGGACGATATTTATTTGGCAGTTCCTATTGGTACAACCATTATCGATACCGAAACCGATGAAGTGATTGGCGATTTAACCGAAATTGGTCAAAAGCTGCTTGTTGCCAAAGGCGGCGATGGCGGTCTTGGCAATACCCATTTTAAAAGCTCAACCAACCAAGCGCCAAGAAAAGCCACTTCTGGGTTTGAAGGTGAGCTCAAAGTCTTAAAGTTTGAATTAAAAGTCGTTGCCGATGTGGGATTGATCGGGTTACCAAACGCTGGAAAATCGACCTTTATTCGCCAAGTTTCCGCCGCAAAGCCCAAAGTTGCCGATTATCCGTTCACCACCTTGGTTCCAAATTTGGGCGTGGTGGATATCGGTCGCCATCGCTCATTTGTGATGGCAGATATTCCAGGGCTGATTGAAGGCGCGTCCGAGGGCGCAGGACTTGGCATTCGCTTTTTAAAGCATGTGGCTCGAACGCGAAGACTGCTTCATTTGGTGGATATTGCGCCGATTGATGGCAGTGATCCGGTAGCAAATGCTCAGGTTATTTTTAATGAGCTTGAGCGTTTTTCGCCTGAGCTTGCCAATTTGCCACAAATTTTGGTATTAAATAAAATCGATCAAGTCGACGCGGCAGAATTAAATGCCCTTTGCACGCATATCGTGGCTGAGCTTGGCTGGTCGGGGATGGTTTTTCGAACCTCAACGCTGACTGGGGATGGCGTTGATGCCATCAAATACCATTTGATGAATGAAATTGAGCGCGAACGCGAGCGCGAAGAAGAAGACCCGATGTTTGCTGAAGCGCAATTAGAGCGCTTTGAGCGGCTTGAGGCGGAAGTTCGCCGAAATACGGAAGCTCAGCGTGAAGCTTACCGCGAAATGCGCCGCGCTCAGCGTGAAGGTCAAAGCGGCGACTTTGATGACGATGATGATCATGAGGTTGAAGTGGTTTACGTGCCTTAATTGGTATTAAACGGCTAAATATTAAAAATCTTAAGGCAAAATTATCAACATAAGAGGGCAAGCACGCCATCTTATGAACTGGAAAGATAAGTGACAGGAGTTATTATGGCAGTCGATTCGGAGCAAATGACCGACGAGGCAAGATTTACTGAGCAATCACGAAACTTTAATATCAAACGAGTGATTGTAAAAATCGGATCGTCTTTGTTGACCAATAACGGTCGCGGTCTTGATCGAACTGCCATTTATAACTGGGCAAAGCAAATTGCCAAGCTTCACAATCAAGGTATGGAAGTGCTGCTTGTGTCCTCAGGAGCGGTGGCTGAAGGCGTCGTCCGGATGAATTTGGAGGAGCGCCCCAAGCACTTGCCTGCGCTGCAAGCTTGCGCGTCTATTGGTCAAATGGGACTGATTGAAACGTGGTGGTCAGCGCTGATTCAATACGGCATTCAAAGCTCGCAGCTTTTGCTGACTCATGATGATCTGTCCAACCGCAGCCGCTATTTAAATACGGCGCGTGCGCTGACTCAGCTTTTAGAATGGCGCGTGCTGCCCGTCATTAATGAAAATGACACCATCGCCGTTGATGAGATCAAATTTGGGGATAACGACACGCTTGGCGCGATGTCAGCGGCAATGGTTAATGCCGATTTGTACATTATTTTAACCGACCAAGAAGGCGTTTTCACCGACAATCCGCGTGAAAATCCTAATGCGCGCTTGATTCGACAAGAGCGCGCGATGGCGGATTATTTATTTGATATTGCAGGTGAGGGCGGCAAACTTGGTCGCGGCGGGATGCTGACCAAAATTCGCGCTGGTCGCTTAGCTGCTATGGGCGGCTGTCCGACAGTGATCGTTAGCGGTGGTATTGAAGAGGTCATCACCCGCGTGGTATCCGGCGAAGCTATTGGAACGCTCCTGACCACCAACGATCAAGATAAGATGATAGCTCGAAAACAATGGCTTGCGGCGCATTTGCGAATGTCAGGGACCTTGATTGTTGATGCAGGCGCTGCCAAAGCCTTGATTGAGCATCATAAAAGCTTGCTTCCGGTCGGCGTGGTTGAAGTTCGCGGCGACTTTGATGAAGGCGATGTGGTGGAAATTGTCCATCAAGATACCAATAAGCGTTTGGCAGTCGGTCAAGTAAATTTTGCTTCAAACGACGCTCGCCGCGTGGCTCGTGAGCGAACCGAGCAGTTCAACAAAATATTTGGAAATAAAGAAGACCGCGTGGTGATGGTTCACCGTGATAATTTAGCCATTACGGTTTAACCTTTATTTTTTTGCTGTAAGTGATTTGATAGTTTAATTGATGATAAAAACGACGGATTTTGCGTCCTTTTGGAGAGCTTGCCATGAGCGCCACTGACTCTAATGCTAACGATACTGCCCCAAAGCATAATTTTGCCCCGCTAAAAAATGACCGATTGCTGCGAGCGCTACGCTTTGAGCCGGTCGATACCACGCCAGTTTGGATGATGCGCCAAGCCGGTCGTTATTTACCAGAATATAGAGCCACTCGCGCCGAAGCGGGCGATTTTTTAAGCCTTTGTAAAGATACGGCTCGCGCCACTGAAGTTACTTTGCAGCCGCTACGCCGTTATGACTTGGATGCGGCGATCTTATTTAGTGATATTTTAACCATTCCTGATGCGATGGGGCTTGGGCTTTATTTTGAAACCGGTGAAGGTCCTAAATTTAAATATACGGTTCGCACGCAGTCGGATTTAGAGCAGCTTCCAGTTTTGGATGTCAATGATTCGCTTGATTATGTGATGCGGGCGGTGACCAGTATTCGAAAAGCGCTCAATGGTCAAGTGCCGCTATTTGGCTTTTCAGGAAGCCCTTGGACGCTTGCCACTTATATGGTAGAGGGCGGTAGCTCAAAAGATTATCGCTATACCAAAGGGCTGCTTTATAGCAAGCCTGAATTTTTGCATCAGCTGCTGGATAAATTGACCGTTGCTGTTACTGATTATTTAGACGCACAAATTCATGCCGGCGCTCAAGTGGTTCAGATTTTTGACAGTTGGGGCGGGGCACTTGGTCATCGGCAGTTTGTTGAATTTTCCCATGCTTATAACAAGCGCATTGTGGCAGAACTAAAAGCGCGTCATCCTACGGTTCCTGTGGTTTTATTTACCAAAGGCGGTGGATTATGGCTTGATATTCAAGCCGATAGCGAGGCGGATGCGTTGGGGCTTGATTGGACGATGCCACTTGATCGCGCGCGCCAAGTGCTGATCGACAGCCAGCGCCAATTGACCAAAACCCATAAAAAACTGCAACGACCAAAAGCCATCCAAGGCAACCTTGATCCTGCCACCCTTTACGGCTCAAAAGAAACGATCAGCCGCGAAGTCACTGCTATGCTTGATAGCGCTTATGCGCTTGGCGATAAAACCGGTTATGTTGCCAATTTAGGTCACGGCATCACCCAATGGGTTGACCCTGAAAACGCTAAAGTCTTTATTGATGCGGTGCATAATTATCAAATTTAACAGGCTTGCAAATTTAATTGGTTTAACGATTAGGGCGTGTGCTCACTTAAAATAATAAATTAAGGATGACTTATGATTAAAGCGGCGATCGTCGGCGGCACCGGCTATACCGGAGTCGAGCTTATCCGGCTGCTATCAGCTCACCCAAAAGTAAGCCTTGAGCTGCTCACTTCAAGAAGTGAAGCAGGAACTCGCGCGGACAGCATTTTCCCAAGTCTTCGCGGTGTTTCAGAGATCATTTTTAGCGATTTGGGCGATGACACGTTGTCCAAGCTTCAAAACTGCGATGTGGTATTTTTTGCAACCCCGCATGGCGTTGCTATGAAGCAAGCTGAAGCATTGACCAAAGCTGGCGTAAAAGTGATTGATTTGGCAGCTGATTTTCGCTTGCAGTCGTTAAGCGATTTTGAGCACTGGTATCAGCAGCCCCATGCTTGTCCTGAACTGCTAAAATCTGCCGTTTATGGTCTTCCTGAAGTTTCTCGCGATAGCATTGCTCAAGCGTTGGTGGTTGGTAATCCGGGCTGCTATCCGACCACGGCAATTTTGGGACTAAAACCCATCATTAACTTGCAAAATGCCCGTGCGGAACAGCTTATCGCCAAGCGCATTGTCATTGATGCCAAGTCGGGCGTTTCAGGGGCAGGTCGTCAAGCCAAGCTGTCGCTTAATTTTGCCGAAACTTCAGACAATTTTGCCGCTTATGGCGTGGCAGGTCATCGTCATTTGCCAGAGATTGAGCAAGGGGTTAATGATATCCTTGCCAGTCAGTTTGACCATGACATTCGCTTTTTGCCGCATTTGGTGCCGATGATCCGCGGGATGTTCAGCTCAATTCATTTAGAATTGACTGATGAGGGCACTAAAATTGATTGGCAAGCTGAGTTTGAAAAAAGCTATCAGGATGAGTTCTTTATTGATGTGCTGCCAAAGGGAAGTTTTCCGGATACCAGAAGCGTTCGCGCAAGTAACCGTTTACGGATCGCTGTTTATCAAGACAACGCTCGCGCGGATTTAACCATTCTTGTGGTTCAAGACAATCTTGTGAAAGGCGCTGCCGGTCAAGCGGTACAAAATATGAACGTCATGTTTGGTTTGGATGAAACGCTTGGGTTAGATTTTGCGCCGATTGTGCCTTAATACTTGATTGTCCCTTAATAATTGATTTTAACGATGATAAAGGGTTAGGCTTAAAATTTTAAGGTTAACCTGCGACCCATGAGATGTTATAATAGCCAGTTGAGAATGATAACTTTTACTTATCACAGAATCCTTGCTGCGACGTTGGGCATGATTACAGGGCGCAGCTAGGTATTGATGCTAATTTCCGTTATAATGTCTCGCCTTTTTCTGTTATGAGATGCTGCTAAGATGCGTGTTAAGACTGACTCCCACCTGCAATGCTCGCAAAATTTGCCGCCGCGCAATTTGCCGGTGACCTCCCTATCAAAGCCTACGCCATCTTATCAGCCGTTGTTAAATGAGACTCTAGACGCAAACTTGGCGTTGCCGTTTAGCCGTCAGCGCGGGGCAGGAACGGGACTATTTGCATTATTTGCCGTTGCCGTCTTGGTCAGTGCCGTGGTGGCGTTACTGCTTGGTCATAAAATTGGCTATCAGCGCGGCTATCATGCGATCAAAGAAGAGACGCAAAAAGCGGTTAGCAGCAGTGAGCAGAACGCCAAAACTCTCAAAGACTTGCAAATTAGCAATAAGGTTTTGACCAACCAAGTCGAAACTTCTAAGCAAGAACTGGCAATTAGCCTTGCCAATTTGGATGAATTGCGCCAAGCTCAACAAGCGCTCAAAATTGAAAATAAGCAAGTCATGCAGCTCAATGACATTTATGCTCAGCTGATTTCTGAAAAAGGCGGTATGCCACTTCAAGTCTTAGGCGCAAAAATTGAGCCGCTTCCTGAAAATGCCTTTGAATATGGTTTTGATGTGGGCATGTTGAGCGATGATGGCAAAGCTAAAGATTTAAAAGTCACCTTAACGCTTCAGGACAAGGATAACTTTGTAGAAGTACCCCTTGATCCGCCAAGCTATACGATTCAAGGTATTGTTCGTATTCGCGGTCGCTTTGTGATGCCAAAAGGCTTCAAGCCGCTGCAAGTGAAGCTGACACTTGAATCTGGAAAGCAAGAAGTCGAGCAGCTTTATGATTGGCGGCTTGGCGATATGGTTGATAATATGCCGCTATCGCTGCTTGATTTGGGGGATCCGGATGAAAGTCCAATCGTCAATGAGGACACGAAAGCCAAAGCAAATAAAGCCACTGCGGCTAAAAAATCTGAATAATAATGATCGGGCGCTCTTAATTTTTGCAAAAATGACCCCATTAAAGGGTCATCTTTATTTTAAGCGTGCTTTTTAACGTTAAAGCAAAATTTTTAATTAAAATATTTGAATTCACTCTTATGCAAATGACGCGAATCCAACCTTGTTTTATTAAGTCTAACCAAAAAGATAGCCAATCGATGATCGATTTTGTTGAGCCGATCGTTTGCGATTGGCATCTGCCGAACGCGCCAATCAGTGCGCCTTATTTTCCTAATTTTCCGCGCGCCCACGAAGAAAACGCGCCGCAATTGACCCCGCAATCTGATGTGATGGTGGCGGAGCCTGAAATTGCCAAGCCGCCTATGTACGCGGTGGTGATGTATAATGACAACTATACGCCGATGGAATTTGTGGTTTATATTTTACAATCAGAATTTCGCCACTCCATTGAAACCGCAGTGGAAATTATGCTAACCGTTCATAATAATGGTAAAGGCATTGCTGGCATTTATCCCAAAGACATCGCAGAAACTAAAGCCAAAAAGGTCAATAGCGCCGCTCACCGTGAAGGCTATCCACTACTGACTCAAATTGAGCCGCATCAAGGCGAATAATTGCGCATTCCCCAACTTGATTTTTAAATCTTATTCCTTATATAAAGGATATTACTGATCCACTCCTATTGCGGTCATTGGCTGTTGTTTTTAGACCAGTCAGCATCAAAGCATCAAAATTCCTTTCATTAAAATCTTTGATACATTTTAGCAGCGGTTAATTGATTGACTCCAAGTGATTATCATGGTGTGATGATAATCAACACAATGACTAAAAATCACTTATTATTAATAAAAATATTTTATAGTTATCCTGACTGCCAGTAACGCCGGAGTCATGATGGCAATAGGAACAAACCATAGGAATTCGCTATGTTAAGTCGTCATCTTGAAGTCTCCTTACGTTTAGCCATGACGCTTGCGCGCCAAAAGTCGCATGAATATTTGACCGTTGAGCACTTGCTGTTGGCGCTTTTAGAGAACACTCATGCGGCAAATACGCTGACCGCTTGTAATGCTAATATTTCAAGCCTGCGATCAGAGCTTGAGGCGTATATCAATAAGCATACGCCAACCATTGATGCAGATATGGAGCAGTCACCACAGCCAACCCAAAGCTTTGATCGCATTTTGCAGCGAGCGATCTTTCATGTTCAGTCGATTGGCGGTGGGCGTTTGGTCGAAGGCTCAGATATTTTGGTCTCGATGTTCTCAGAGCATGATACTTACGCAGTTTATTTGCTTAAAAAACAAGGCATTAGCCGACTTGAATTGACCCAATACTTATCGCATGGTCAGGGAAAAACGGACAGCTCAGAGCCGCCGCGACCGATGAGTGGCGAGCGCCGAGCCGTTTCTGACAAAGGCGGTAAAGACCCACTGACTGAATTTGCCACCAACTTAAACCAGCGCGCTGCGGAAGGTAAAACTGATCCATTGATTGGTCGTGGTCCTGAAATTGAGCGAACCGCTCAGGTGCTTTGCCGACGCCGTAAAAATAATCCGCTGTTGGTCGGTGAGCCGGGCGTGGGTAAAACCTCGATTGCTGAAGGTTTAGCTTGGTTGATCATCAATGACAAAGCGCCAAAACCATTAAGCGGCTGCGTGATTTATAGCCTTGATATCGGCGCGCTCATTGCCGGAACCAAATATCGCGGCGATTTTGAAAAGCGCATGAAGTCTTTGCTTGATGCCTTAAAACAAAAGCCCAATGCCATCTTGTTTATCGATGAGATTCACATGATTATTGGGGCAGGGTCTTCCATGAGCAGTAACATGGACGTGTCAAACTTGATCAAGCCTGCCTTGGCAAATGGCGAGCTGCGCTGTGTTGGTTCAACAACTTTTACCGAATATCGGCAAGTTTTTGAAAAAGATCATGCGTTATCGCGCCGATTCCAAAAAATCGACATCAAAGAGCCAAGTATCGAAGACAGCATCGACATTCTTCGCGGTTTAAAATCACGTTATGAAGAGTTTCATAATGTGGAATATACCGATGAGGCGCTTATTAGTGCGGTTCAATTGTCCGCAAAGCACGTTCATGAGCGTTTTTTACCGGACAAAGCCATTGATGTGATTGATGAAGCTGGAGCTTATAAACGTCTTGGTGTGATCCCTGACGTTGGTGATATTAATGCTGAAAATGAGTTGCTTTCAGATCTTGGCGAAGAAACCGTTGATGTTGAGAACCAAGCAATTGATTTTGATAAAGAAGAAGCCTCTGAAACCGAGAGTATTTCTGAAACAGATAATATCAAAGCCTCAGGTAAAACCAAAAATAAAGCCAAAGGCAAAAAAGCGCCTGT
>Ga0308157_10004580_pt1 | contig 18216 bp, 14 predicted proteins | sample PhyBR1_FD_201035 | JGI IMG/M metagenome (GOLD analysis project Ga0308157, IMG submission 201035) | Phyllosphere microbial communities from UC Gill Tract Community Farm, Albany, California, United States - DLSLB.R1 | ecosystem: Host-associated > Plants > Phyllosphere > Unclassified | place: USA...
CGAGGCCGGCCACTCGATCAGGGTCAGCCAGATCCTGAGCGCGATCCGGCAGGGCCCGAACTCCCTCGAGGTGGCCGAGCTGGCGCTCGACTTCCGCGACGAGGGCGTCGTCGGCTTCGACCTCGCCGGCGCGGAGAGCGGGCACCCCGTGTCTGCGCACCGCGACGCGCTCGACCTGCTCGCATCCGAGTTCTTCCCCGTGACGCTGCACGCGGGCGAGTCGGAGGGCGTCGACTCGATCAGCGCGGCGCTGCTGGAGGGCCGCGCGCTGCGCCTCGGCCACGGCGTGCGCATCGCCGACGACCTCGAGGTGATCGCCGAGGAGGGCGAGGACGTGCGCGTGCGGCTCGGGGACGTCGCCGCGTGGGTGCGCGACCGGGAGATCGCGCTCGAGATCGCTCCGACGTCGAACCTGCATACCGGCGCCATCGCGCCGTGGGGCCGAGGCATCGAGGACCACCCGTTCGACCTGCTGTACCAGCTCGGCTTCGCCGTGACGGTGAACACCGACAACCGGCTGATGAGCCGCACGACGCTGACCCGCGAGATCTCGGTGCTCGCCGAGGCCTTCGACTACCGCCTGGCCGACGTCGAGCGCTTCCAGCTGAACGCGGCGGCGGCGGCCTTCCTCCCGGTCGAGCAGCGCGAGGAGTTGATCGACCTCATCAGCGAGGGCTTCGACCGCTGAGCTGTCGCTAGGCGTCGATGCGCGAGTGCGCCCCGATGCGGTGCCAGGTGCGGTCGACGTAGACCAGGCCGTCGTCGCCCGGGTGGGGAGCGTCGGCCGAGATGTTCGACTGCACCGCCTGGGCGACGACGATGGTCGCGGACTTCGCGTCGAGCCGGTCGATGACGCGGGCGCGCAGCCAGCGGGTGCCGTGGAAGACCGGCTCGCCGGTGACCAGGGTCGACCACCGCGAGGAGTCGGCGAAGCGGTCGATGCCGCTGGTCGCGCCGAGCTGTGCGACGCCGAGCCCGTCCGCGGCGAGAAGGTGGACGACGACGAACTCCGCGCGGCGGAGGGTCGGTGCGGACGACGACTGGCCCGACACCGAGAACACGAGCAGCGGCGGATCGGCGCTCACCGACGAGACGGACGTCGCCGTGAGGGCGACGTGGCCGTTCGGGCCGGTGGCGGTGACGACGGCCACCCCGCCAGGGTGGTGGCGGAACGCCGCCTTGAAGTCGTCGGCGGAGAACGACGCGAAGTCGCGGGTGCGCTGGGCGGACCCGGCGCCGAGCTCCTCGGCGGGCAGCGCCTCGATCGGCAGTGACTCGGCCGGCAGGGTGTGGGGGATGGTCATGGTCGTACTCCTCTGCGTGCGGCGTGCTCCGCCGGGAACGCGGTCGCGTCCCGGTTGGGAAAAATACTCACACGACCGGAGTTATGTCTCCCGATTGTTGAGAAACATTTCTTCCCCGGTCGAGACGCGAGCACGGATGAGCGGACCGACCGCGCCGTCCGTCGCCCTTAACGCGCGCGCGGAACCGGTATCGTTGGGGAGATGCGCGCGGCGAGGCTGCCGCGCGGCGAGCGGGAGACAAAGGCGGTGGCGATGACGGCTCAGGCGCAGCGAGAGGCGGCGGTCTCGCCCGAGCGGATCCTCGAGCAGACGCCGGAGCGCACGATCGCCGGGCTGAGCGGCGCGATCGCCGGCCTCATCCGGTCGGGCGAGCTCGCGCCGGACACCCGCCTGCCCACCGTGCGCGAGCTCGCGCGCGTCGGCGGCATGAGCGTGCGCGCCGTGCTCGCGGCGTGGAGCGAGCTGCGCGAACAGGGCCTCGTCGCGACGCAGCGCCGCGGCGGCACGGTCGTGCTCGCGCCGCACGACGACGGCTTCGCCGGGTGGGAGCAGATCGACTTCGGGCGCACGGGCATCGACGCCCACCTGCAGCCGTCGATGCGCGATGCCCTGCTCGCCGGTCTCGACTCGGAGAACCTGCACGCCGTCGGCCGCGAGGCGATGACGGAGCCGCTGCGCGACGCCGTCGCGGGGTCGTGGCCGTTTGCGCCCGAGGCGTGGATGACGGCGAGCGGAGGAGCGGAGGCGCTCGTGCTCGCGATCGAGGCCGTCGCGCCGGCCGGATCGGCCGTGGCGGTCGACGAGCCGCTCGCTCCCGGCGTGCTCGACACCATCAGGGTGCTGGGGCTCACGGCCGTCGGTGTGGCGTCTGACGACGACGGGCCGCTGCCGGAGGCGCTCGCCGCGGCGCTCGACGCGGGGGCCGCGGCGTTCGTGCTGCAGCCCGGCGCGCCGTTCGCCGTGCGGCACGCGCTCACCGAGGAGAGGGCGGCGCAGCTGGCAGACGTCGTCGCTGCGCACGAGGGCGCCTGGGTCATCGAGGACGACGCGGTCGGACCGCTCGAGCCGTCGCCGACGCCGTCGCTCGGCGAGCGGCTGCCGGGCCGGGTACTGCGGATCAGGAGCTACTGCAAGGCGTACGGAACCGATCTGCGCACGTCGGTGCTCGGCGGCCCGACCGAGCTGATCGAGCGGGCGCAGGCGCTGCGCAGCCACGGTGCTGGTTCGACCAGCAGGATCCTCCAGAACGCGCTCGCCCATCTGCTGACGAGCGAAGACGCCGCGGCCGTCGTGCGCGCCGCACGGGCGCGCTACGACGCGGCGCGCAGGGCGCTGCTCGAGGCGCTCGCCGAGCGAGGCGTCCGCGCGGCTTCCGGGCCGCGCAGCCTCGTGGTGTGGGTCGAGGCGCCCGACGAGATGGGCGCGCTGCTGGCCCTCGCCAGGCGCGGGATCGTCGTCGGCGCGAGCAGCCGCTCGTTCGCGAGCGCGCTCGATCGCCCGATGCTGCGCGTGTCGGTCACGCAGCTGCCGCCGTCGCCCGAGCTGATCGCCGATCTCGCCGACCGCATCGCCGATTCGGTCTCGGCCGACTCCCGCGAGTTCTTCGACTGACGACCGCCAGTCGAGCGGCGGTCGTCCGCCGACTTCCCGTGGTGACAAAGACTGTCACATGGGGACACTAAACGTCATGTTCGCGCATCAAAGCCGCCGCGCTTCCTAGGCTCTCGAACACGTCCTCCGGGGCGGACCCGATCGCCGCGGCGCACGCACTGCGCCGCATCCGCAGCCGCACATGCGGCGTGCCCGCGATCCGGCACCGCCCCGCGAGGAATCCGCCGTTCGCCTCCCGCACAACGGGAATACAGACCTCAGGGGCACCGAGATGACCGATCAGCGCACCACCATCGAGAGCGGGAAGCCGCGCGCCAGGAAGTGGCCGTGGTTCGCCGGCGGCGCCGTCGTGGCAGCCGTCGCCGTGTGGGCCGTCGTCGCCGCAGCGCTGAACGGCGCGGGCGGGCCGGCGACGGCCGCGGCGGGCGAGGGCGACGGCGAGCCGGTCAGCGGCGGAACGCTCGAGTTCGCCCTCATCGACTACCAGCGCAGCCCCGACCCGCAGTGGGGGACCAACTACGCCGAGTCGATCGTCGCCGACAACATCACCGACAAGCTGACGTGGCAGGATCCGGACACCGGCGAGATCACCCCGTGGCTGGCCGAGTCGTGGGACGTCGACGACGAGCTGACCGAGTTCACCTTCCACCTCCGCGACGACGTGACGTTCTCCGACGGCACGCCGTTCGACGCGGCGGCCGTGAAGGCGAACTTCGACCAGTACGTCAACGGCGACGAGGACCTCGGCATCCTGCCCAACGGCGCCGTGCTGTTCCCGAACTACGTCGGCACATCCGTCGACGACGAGTTCACGGCGACCGTGACGTTCTCGGAGCCCAGCGCGAGCTTCCTGCAGGCGTCGTCGTTCACCGCGAACGCCGGCCCCGGCTTCCTCTCGCTGTCGACGCTCGCGCTCAGCGCCGAGGAGCGGACGGACGCCACGAAGATCATCGGCACCGGCCCGTTCGTCTACGAGGAGTGGACGGAGCAGGTGCGCACCGTGCTGGCCAAGCGCGACGGCTACGACTGGGCGCCGCCGGCGGTCGAGCACGACGGCGAGGCCTACCTCGACAAGGTCGTGCTGAACACGGTGCCGGAGGCCAGCGTGCGCACCGGCTCGCTCCAGACGGGCGAGATCGACGCGACGCTCGACGTCGGCACGACCGACGAGGCGCCGCTGGAGGACGCAGGGTTCGAGATCGTCTCGCGCCAGGTGTCGGGCACCGCGATCTTCTTCACGTTCAACGCGCAGCTGTTCCCGACGAACGACATCGCGGTCAGGAAGGCGATCCAGCTCGGCTGGAACCGCGAGTCCATCGAGCAGACGGTGCTCACCGATCGCTACTCGATCGCCACGTCGGTCCTCGCCGACTCGGTGACCGGCTACGCCGACTACAGCGACTCGGTGCTGCGCTACGACCCGGATGAGGCGGAGCGCCTCCTCGACGAGGCCGGCTGGGAGGTCGGAGACGACGGCATCAGGGAGAAGGACGGCAAGCGGCTCGAGATCTCGCTGCTCGGCATCAGCAACCTCGTCGCCAACAAGCCGGCCTACGAGTCGGTGCAGCAGGACCTCGCGGCGATCGGCATCGACCTGCAGCTGAACGTGCTGCCCCTGGCCGACTACGCCGCGGCCGCCGCGACCGCGTCGACCGACTGGAACATCACGGCGGCCAACCGCTCGCGCAACGACCCCGCCGTGCTCAACCTGCAGTACAGCCCGCTGGTCGGGAACGCGTCGTACATCCCGGACGACTTCGAGGGGCGCGACGACATCATCGAGCGGCTCGGTGCGCTCGAGACGACGCTCGACCCGGACGAGCGGGCCGCGTACGCGAAGGACGCGCAGGACCTGCTGCTGGAGGAGTACGCGCTCGTGAACCCGATCTACAACCCGTCCCAGGTGATCGCGCAGGCGCCGTACGTCCACGGCATCATCTTCGACGCGCAGGCCCGCAACCATTTCGTCGACACCTGGAAGAGCGAGTGATGAGCGAGAACGAGCGCAAGCTGCACATCAACGTCAACATCCTCAACGCCGGCATCTTCGGCGGCTCGTGGCGGGTGCCCGAGAACGATCCGCTCTCGTCCTACCGCCTCGAGCACTACACCGGCATCGCGAAGCGCGCGGAGGCCGCGAAGCTCGACGCCGTCTTCCTCGCGGACGGGCCGGGCCTCGAGCCCGACCTCGCGTACCGCCCGGGCAACAGCTTCGAGCCGAGCGTGCTGCTGGCGCGCATCGCGGCCGAGACCGAGCGCATCGGCCTGATCGGCACGTTCTCGTCGAGCTACAACGACGCGGACGAGCTCGGCGCGCGCCTCGCGACGCTCGATGCGATCTCGGGCGGCCGCGTCGGCTGGAACGTCGTCACCACGGCGGGGCCGGCGGCGGCGGCGAACTTCGGCCGCGACGGCGAGCCGGAGCACGGCGCGAGGTACGCACGGGCCAGCGACGTGACGGCACGGGTGATCGCGCAGTGGGCGGGTCTCGAGGGAACGCCCGACGTGCCCCGCTCGCCGCAGGGCCGGCCGGTCGTCGTGCAGGCGGGAGCATCGAAGGACGGCACTCGCCTCGCCGGCGAGCACGCCGAGGTCATCTTCACGGCGGCGCAGACGATCGACGAGGCGCTCGCGTTCCGCAGCGCGGTCGACGAGCACGCGGTCGCGTTCGGCCGCCGCCCCGAGCACGTCGCGATCCTGCCCGGTCTGTCGACGGTCGTCGGCAGCACGGAGGAGGAGGCGCTCGACCGCCGCCAGCTGCTCGACGATCTCCTGCCGACGCCGTACGCGCTGCGCCGGCTGAGCGCCCAGCTCGGATTCGAGGTGACCGAGGCCGACCTCGAGCGCAAGGTGCCGCTCGACGCGCTCATTCCGCCCGAGTCCGCAGGCGGCTCGCAGACCTTCTACCGCATGGTGGTCGGCATCATCGAGCGCGAGCGGCCGACGTTCCGCCAGCTGCTGCGCAAGCTCGGCGGGGGCGCGGGACACCGCATCGTCGTCGGAACGCCGGAGCAGATCGCCGACGACATCGAGCGGTGGTTCCGCTACGGCGCGGCGGACGGCTTCAACGTCATGCCGGACGCGCTGCCGAGCGGCTTCGACCACTTCGCCGACCAGGTGATCCCCGAGCTCCAGCGGCGCGGGCTGTTCCGCACCGAGTACGAGGGCGACACGCTGCGCGAGCACCTCGGCCTGCCGCTGCAGCCCCCGCTGCGCGCTGCGGCGCCCGTTCTTTCGCCGACGTGGTGAGAAAGGCACAGAGATGACCACCCCCGTTCCCCCCGCCGTCCCCGTCATCGTGCGGCTGCCCGAGCCGGTCGCCGGCTCGGGGCAGGAAGCCGCCGCATCGGTCGCGGCGATCGCCGATGCGGCCGCCGCTGCCGCGGCGCTCGGCGCCGCGGCCGTCGTGATCCCCGCGGCCCGGGGCGCATCCGCCCTCGAGCCGACGGTGCTCGCCGGCGCGCTGAGCCTCGATCATCCGGGGCCGGCCGTGCTCGTCGAGGCGCGCACGTCCGACCACGCGCCGTTCAACCTGGCCCGCCGCGTGCAGACGCTCGCGCGGCTCACCGGAGGTCGCGCAGGCCTCTACCTGCGCGACACGGGGGCAGACCCCGTGACCGTCGCGTCGCGCCCCCATCTGGCGGGCACGGCCAGCGTCGGGGGCGAGTACCTCGGGGTGCTGCGGCGGCTGTGGCGCAGCTTCCCCGAGGAGGCGCTCATCGGCGACCGCGACGCCGGGGTGTTCGCCGCGCCTGAGCTGCTCGCGCCGGCGCGCCACGAGGGGGAGGCGTTCGGCGTGGCGGGCGCACTGAACGTGCCGTTCGCCCCCGGTCAGCAGCCCGTGCTGCTGGCCGACGCGGATGCCGCGGGCGACGGGGCGGCGGTCGACGGCGTCGTCGTCGAGGCAGACGGCGCCGCATCCGGCCCCGCCCGCACGTACCGGGCGCTCGCGTGGCGGCGCTCGCCCGACGGGGAGACCCGGCTGGAGGGCGACGCGACGGGCGCGCTCGACGGCGTGCTGCTGAGCATCGACGTCGCCCCCTTCGCCGAGGGGCTGGCCGCCGCGTTCGCCGAGATCTCGGCGCTCGCCCCCGCTTCCGCGCACACCGCGCACGACCTGCGACTCGAAACGGAATACGCATGACCGATGCCCAGACCACGGACGAGGCGCCCCGCGCCCTCGGCTTCAGCACGGAGCAGGTGCACGCCGGGTACCTCGGCGAGGGCGCCCACGGCGCGCGGATCACGCCGATCTACCTCAGCGCCGGCTTCGTGTTCGACGACTTCGAGCAGGCGAAGGGGAGGTTCGAGGGGACGGACGCCGGCTACGTATACTCGCGCATCAACAACCCGACCAACGCCGCGGTCGAGAAGGCGCTCGCCGATCTCGAGCACGGAAGCGGGGCGACCCTCGTCGGCAGCGGCCAGGCCGCCGCGGCCGTCGGGCTGCTCGGAGTGCTCGGCAGCGGCGACCACTTCCTGAGCGCGCCGAGCATCTACGAGGGCACGCGCGCGCTGTTCCTCGGCAACTTCGCCAGGCTCGGCATCGAGGTCGAGTTCGTCGAGAACCCGAACGATCCGGATGAGTGGGCTCGGCTGGTGCGCCCGAACACGAGGCTGTTCTTCGGGGAGGCGATCCCCAACCCCAAGAACGACCTCATCGACATCGGAGCGATCGCCGACGCGGCGCACCGCGCGGGTGTGCCGTTCGCGATCGACGCGACCGTGCCCACGCCGTACCTCGTCCGCCCGATCGACCACGGCGCCGACATCGTCGTGCACTCGACCAGCAAGTTCCTCTCGGGCCACGGCAGCACGATCGGCGGCGTCGTGATCGACGCCGGCCGCTTCGACTGGGCCGCGGAGCCCGAGAAGTTCCCCCACCTCCACCAGAGCGTTCCCGGATCGGACGACGTGACGTGGGTGCAGAAGTTCGGCAAGCAGGCGAACTTCGCCTACACCCGCGCCGTCGTCGCCGGTCGGCTCGGGACGAGCCTGTCGCCCTTCAACGCGTTCCTGCTGCAGCAGGGCATCGAGACGCTCTCGCTGCGCGTCGAGCGCCACGCGAGCAACGCGCTGGCGATCGCTCGGTGGCTCGAGGCGCAGCCCGAGGTCGAGAGCGTCGACTACCCCGGCCTCGAATCGAACCCGTTCCACGAGCTGGCGCTCACCTATTACCCGAAGGGCGCGGGGTCGGTGTTCGCCTTCACCCTGTCGGGCGGCGAGGAGGCGGCGCACGTCGTCTACGACGCGGTCGAGCTCTTCACCCGGATGACCCACATCGGCGACGTGCGCTCGCTCATCCTGCACCCGCCGACGACCACGCACTCGAAGCTGTCGGCCGAGGACAGGGAGAGGGCGGGGATCGCTCCGGGTCTGCTCCGGCTCTCGGTCGGGATCGAGGACGTCGACGACCTGATCGCCGACCTCGACCGCGCCTTCCGCGTGCTGCGCGGCGAGGCGCCCGCCGCACTGCGCACCAGGGCGCAGGCCGAGCTGACGCAGGCGGACGGGCTGTGAGCGCGGGCACGGAGACGGCGCAGGCGACGGCGGAGGCCGTCCGAACCGCCGCGGCCCCGATCCTCGACGGACTCAGGGCCGGTGCCGCCCGCCGCGACGCGGAGCGCGAGCATCCGTTCGCCGAGATCCGCGCGCTCGCCGATGCCGGCGTCCTCCGGCTGCGCGTACCGGTCGCAGACGGCGGCGCCGGCGGAAGCGTGCGCGAGCTGGCGGAGCTGGTCGTCGACATCGCGGCGGCGGACTCCAACGTCGCGCAGGCGCTGCGGCCCGGCTTCCTCGTCGCCGAGCGCCTGGTGACGGGCGATCTCGACGCCGCGGAGCGCGCTGACCTCGCCGAGAAGGTGCGCCGGGGCGACCTGTTCGCGGGCACCGTGAACGAGCGGGGCGGTGTGCCGGGCGGCGTGCGGACGACCCTCACGCGAGACGAGCACGGCCTCCGGATCGACGGCACGAAGTACTACAGCACGGGAGGCCTGCACGCGCAGTGGTTCTCGGGCTCGGCGGTCGACGACGACGGCCGGATCGTCGGCTTCACCGTGCCGACGGATCGCGAGGGCGTCCGTCTGGTCGACGACTTCGACGCGGTGGGGCAGCGGCTCACGGCGAGCGGGAGCACGGTCCTCGACGGCGTGCGCGTCGACGAGAGCGAGGTCAGCGCGGCGGCCGCAGTGCGGACGCACCCTCACGGTTCGCTCGCTCATCTGATCCTCGCGGCCGCACTCTCGGGCATCGCGCAGGCGGCGAGCGACGACGCGGTCAGGATTGTGCGCGAGGTCGCCCGCCCCATCAAGCACTCGGGCGCCGCCAGGGCAACGGAGGATCCGTACGTCAGGGAGGTCGTCGGGAAGATCGCGACGGCGGCCTTCACCGCGAGGGCGCAGGTCGTCGCGGCGGCCGAGGCTCTCGATCGGCACTGGGAGCGGGCCACGAGCACGTCGGCCGTCGAGGCGGTCGTCGCGGTCGGCGAGGCATACATCGGCGCCGGCGTGCAGGCGCTCGCCGCGGCCGAGCTGGTCTTCGACGTCGGCGGCGGCACCCTCACAGGCCGCGGCCTCGGCCTCGACCGCCACTGGCGCAATGCCCGCACAGTGGCCAACCACAACCCGAGGGCGTGGAAGGCTGCGGCGATCGGCGCGTGGCTGCTCGACGGCGAGGCGCCGCCGGCCAACGGGCTGTTCTGACCGAAGACGACGCAGGAGAGAGACCATGAGCGATACCGCACAGCAGATTCCGCAGGGCAGGCTCGGCCGCACGGGCGTCCCCGTGAGCAGGCTGACGCTCGGCGCGATGAACTTCGGCGGTCCGACGCCGCGCGACGAGTCGATCGGCATCATCAGGGCGGCGCTCGACGCGGGCATCACCGTGATCGATACGGCGGACGTCTACCACCAGGGCGCGAGCGAGGAGATCGTCGGAGAGGCGATCGCGGGACGGCGCGACGAGGTCGTGCTCGCCACGAAGTTCCACGGCCGAATCGGTGACAGCCCGCTGAGGGAAGGCAACTCGAAGCGCTGGATCCACCGGGCGATCGACGACAGCCTCCGCCGGCTCGGGACCGATCACATCGACCTGTACCAGGCGCACCGGCCCGATCCGCACACGCCGCTGCTCGAGACGATCGAGGCGCTCGACGCGCTCGTCAGGCAGGGGAAGATCCGCTACTACGGCACGAGCGTGTTCGGCGTCGCCGACATCGTCGAGGCGCAGTTCGTCGCCAGGGCGAACGGGCTGATCCCGCCCGTGACCGAGCAGGTGCCGTACTCGGCGCTCATCCGGCTCGCCGAGCGCACCACGCTCGAGGCGGCGCGCGCGCACGGGCTGGGGGTGCTGACCTTCGGCCCGCTCGCCGCCGGATGGCTCAGCGGCGCGTACCGGCAGGGCGCCGAGCAGCCCGCGACGAGCAGGGGAGGGGCGAGGGCGTGGCCCGGCCGATTCGACGTCGCCGACCCCCGCAACGCGGGCAAGCTCGAGGCGGCCGAGCGGCTCGCCCTGCTCGCCGACCGCGCGGGGATCGCCGTGCCGGCGCTGGCGGTCGGTTTTGCGCTGACGCACCCCGCGGTCTCGTCCGTCATCGTCGGACCCCGCACCAGAGAGCACCTCGACGCCTACGTCGCCTCAGCGGCGACCGTGCTGGACGACGACGTGCTCGACGAGATCGACCTGATCGTCGCGCCGGGGACCACGTTCCTCGAGCGCGACAACGGCCGCATCCCCGAAGAGCTGACCCCCGCCGCGCTGCGCCGCGCGCGCTGAGAACCGAACGAGAGGAACACCGTGACCTACACCCCGTCCGACGACCGATACGAGAACCTGAACTGGCGCACGGCAGGCACCACGGGCCTGACGCTGCCGGAGTTCGCCTTCGGCCTGTGGCAGAAGTTCGGCGACCGCACCCCCTACGAGACCCAGCGAGAGATCGTGCTCGCCGCGTTCGACGCGGGTGTCGTGCACTTCGACAACGCGAACAGGTATGGTCCTCCCCACCGCGCTGCGGAGAAGAACTTCGGGAGGATCCTGCGGGAGGACCTCGCACCGTGGCGCGAGGAGCTGGTGCTCACCACGAAGGCGGGCAACCCCATCGGCCCGAGCCCGTACCAGAGGGGAGGCTCGCGCAAGAACCTGCTGCAGAGCCTCGACATCAGCCTGCGCGACCTCGGCACCGATTACGTCGACGTGTTCTACTTCCACCACCCAGACCCGTCGGTGCCGCTCGAGGAGACGGTCGGGGCTCTGGCCACGGCGGTCCGCTCCGGCAAGGCGCTCTACGCGGGCATCTCGAACTTCTACGACAGGGCGGAGGCGCATCGCGCCGCCGTGCTGCTCAGGGAGGAGGGCGTGCCGCTCGCGCTGCACCAGTCGCGCTACTCGATCTTCGACAGGCGCCTCGAGCAGGACGACATCCTCGGGCAGTCGGACGAGGACGGCGTCGGCCTCATCACCTACTCGCCGATCGCGCAGGGCCTGCTCACCGACAAGTACCTCGACGGCATTCCGGACGGCGCGCGCGCCCAGGACAGCGCGTTCCTCTCGCCCGACCAGATCACCGATGAGTACCGCGCGAGGGCGCGGGCGCTCAACGACCTCGCGCTCGAGCGGGGGCAGTCGCTCGCGCAGCTCGCGCTGCAGTGGGTGCTGCGCCGCCCCGAGGTGACGAGCGCGCTGATCGGCGCCAGCTCGGTCGCGCAGCTCCACCACAACCTGCAGGCTCCGCAGTTCGCGCCGCTCACCGACGACGAGCTGGCGATCATCGACGAGCACGGCGTGCACGGCACCGGATGGCTCGCCGCATGAGCGTCGGGACCGGAGTGCTCGAGGGTAAGAAGCTGGGCTTCCTGCTGCATCTCGACGCCGACATCGACCCCGCGACCGCGTACGCGCACGGCATCGAGCTGTTCCGGCTCGCCGAGGAGCTCGGCTACGACTCGGGCTGGGTGATCCAGCGGCACTTCCGCCAGGGCAACGAGCACGTCTCGTCGCCGCTCGTGCTGCTGGCGGCCATCGCGCAGCGCACGAGCCGCATCCGCCTCGGCACCGGCGTGCTCGTGCTCCCGCTCGAGGACCCGCTGCGGGTGGCGGAGGACGCGGCGACGCTCGACGCGCTCGCCGGCGGCAGGCTCGAGCTCGGCGTCGGCTCCGGTCCCTTCGCCGGAGCGTGGGAGGCGTTCGGCCGCGACCTCGGCGACCGCGCGGGGGTGTGGCAGCGCAGCGTCGACCGCCTGCACGAGGTGCTCGACGGCCGCGCGCTGAACGGACTGGGGGAGACTCTTCATCCGTCCGGCACGGCGCTGCGTCGGCGCCTCTGGCAGGCCACCTCGTCTGCGCCGGAGGTCGCCGCCGCCCAGGCACGCGCCGCGGGAGCGGCGGGCGACGGGCTGCAGTTCTCGCGCGCGTCCGGGTGGAACCGCAACCAGAGCCCCGAGGCGCAGGTCGCCCTCGCCGCCGAGTACGCCTCGGCTCTGCCGGAGGGCGCCGCGCCGCGGGTGCTCGTCTCGCGCGCGGTGTACCCGGATGCGAGCCGCGAGCGCGCCCTGTCGCACCTCGTCGACGGTGCGCGCCGCTGGCAGACCTGGTCGAGCGGCCTCGGCCGGCCGGAGGTCGCCGAGGTCTCGCCCGAGGAGTACCTGGTGCGCGACCACACGCGCTTCGGCGAGCCGGAGCGGATCGCCGAGGGCCTCGCGGCAGACGTCGGCGTCGCCTCGGCGACCGAGCTGCTCGTGAGCTTCCCGCCCGCATCGCCCTCGCTCGCCGAGCACCGCAGGCTGCTGACCTCGACGGCGCGCGACGTCGCACCGCTGCTCGGCTGGCGCCCGGCGGACGAGCGCGCGAGCGCCGCGGGCGAGAGCCGCGTCCTCGCGCGCACCGCCTGACCCGCACGCCGTCCCCGCATCACCGAAGGAGTCCCATGTTCCGCTACGCCGCGCTCAAGGTCGGCCGCGCGCTGTTCGTCGTGTGGGCCGCGTTCACCGTGACGTTCGTGCTGCTGTTCGTGCTGCCGGCCGACCCGGTCGACCTGCTGTTCGATCCGGCGGAGCTCAACTCGATCCCGCAGGACGTGCGCGATCAGGTGGCGGCGGAGTACGGCTTCGACCGGCCGATGCTGCTGCAGTACCTCGGCAGGCTCGCCGCCGCGGCCACCGGCGACTTCGGCAGCTCCGTGCAGTCGGGCAGGCCCGTCGTCGGCGCGCTGCTCGAGGTGCTCCCGAGCACGCTCCTGCTCTCGGTCGGCGCGCTGGTGCTCGCCGTCGCGATCGGGTTCGCGATCGCGCTCGCCGCGACCGCGACCCGCAGCCCGTGGCTGCGGAACCTGCTCGAGTCGATCCCGTCGGGCGCGGTCTCGATCCCCGTGTTCATGGTCGGGGTGGTGCTGCTGCAGGTGTTCTCGTTCTCGCTCGGCTGGTTCCCGTCGTTCGGCGATGCGGGGTGGCGCAGCCTCGTGCTCCCGCTCGTGACGCTCGCGATCCCCGTGTCCGGTCCGATCGCGCAGCTGCTCGTCCGCAGCTTCGCCGACCAGATGGGGTCGGGCTACGTGGTGACGAGCTTTGCGAAGGGAGCGGGGCGCGGGCGCGTCATCATCGGTGACGTGTTCCGCAACGCGAGCCTGCCGGCGCTCACGATCGCCGGAATCACGTTCGGCAACCTGATCGCCGGGTCGGTGATCACCGAGACGATCTTCGCCAGGCCGGGCATCGGCCGGCTCACGCAGGGCGCGATCAACACGCTCGACGTTCCGCTCGTGCAGGGGATCGTCGTCTTCGTCGCGGCGAGCTTCGCCCTGATCAACCTGGCCGTCGACCTCGTCTACCCCCTGCTCGACCCGCGCCTGCGCGCGACGCTCGCCGCCCGACCCGCCTGAGGAGCATCATGACCATCGAACTCACCAGGGAGCGCGGGGCGCAGACGCCGGCGCCGCCCGCGGCGGCCGCGCGGAGCGTGCGGCGTGCGGCGCGCGGCGCGGCGATCGGCGACCTGCTGCGTCAGCCGGTGCTCGTCGCCGCGTGGATCGTCGTCGCCGTGGCCGTCGGCTGGGCGATCGCGCCCGGCCTGTTCGCGCCTGCCGGTCCCTACGACGGCGACCCGGCGCTCAGCTTCGCGCCCCCGAGCCTCGACCACCCCTTCGGCACCGATCGGCTCGGGCGCGACATGTTCGCGCGCACGGTGTTCGGCGCGGGGACGACGCTGACCGCCACGCTGCTGGCGGTGCTGATCGCGTTCGGCATCGGCACGCTGGTCGGGCTCGTCTCCGGATGGCTCGGCGGCGTCGTCGACACCGTCGTGATGCGCGTGATCGACGTGTTCCTCGCGATCCCCAGCCTGCTGCTGGCGATGGTCATCGTGTCGGTGCTCGGCTACTCGACGCACAACATCGCCATCGCCGTCGGCATCTCGTCGATCGCGTCGTTCGCCCGCGTGATGCGCGCCGAGGTGATCGGGGTGGTCGGCCGCGACTACGTGAGGGCGGCACTGGGGCTCGGCGTCAGCCGGTTCAGGGTCGTCGTCTCCCACGTGCTGCCCAACTCGCTGAGCTCGGTGATCGGGCTCGCGGCGCTCGAGGTCGGCACGGCCATCCTCGCGGTGGCGTCGCTCGGCTTCCTCGGGTACGGCGCCCCGCCGCCCGAGCCGGAGTGGGGGCTGCTCGTGGCAGAGGGCAGGGACTACCTCGCGGTGCATCCGTGGTTGTCGATCCTTCCGGGCATCGCGCTCGCCCTCGTCGTCATCGCCACCCATCGCATCAGCACCTCGTTCCGGAAGGACCACCGCCGATGAGCGCACCAGCCGATCCGCTCCTGCGGATCACCGATCTCGAGGTCGAGTACCGCGCGCGGCGGCGCGCGTGGACCCCGGCGGTGCGGGGCGTGAGCGCGCGCGTCGACCCCGGCGAGTTCGTCGCCCTCGTCGGCGAATCCGGGTCGGGCAAGACGACGCTGATCCAGGGGGCGCTCGGCCTGCTCCCCGCCGGCGCGCGCGTTCCCTCAGGGTCGATCGAATTCTCGGGCGTCGACGTCACCGGATGGTCGGACCAGCGGATGGCGCGGGTGCGGGGCAACTACATCGGCTTCGTGCCGCAGGATCCGGCGACGTCGCTCAACCCGGTCAAACGCATCGGCGCGCAGGTGATCGAGGCGGTCAAGTTCAACGAGGCGTCGCGCTCGACGCCGGAGGAGCTGAGGGAGGCAGCGCTCGAGAGCCTCCGCACCGCGGGGCTCGCCGATGCGGAGCGGGTCTTCTCGCAGTACCCCCACGAGCTGTCCGGCGGCATGAAGCAGCGGGCGCTCATCGCGATCGCGCTCGCAGGGAAGCCGAAGATCATCGTGGCGGACGAGCCGACGAGCGCCCTCGACGTCACCGTGCAGCGGGTCATCCTCGACCACCTCGAGCGGCTGCGGCGGGAGTTGGGAATCGGCATCCTGCTCGTCACCCACGACCTGGGCGTCGCGCTCGACCGCGCGGACCGGATCGTCGTGATGCAGCACGGGCGGGTCGTCGAGGAGGGCGACGTCGCCGACATCGTCGCCGCGCCGGCGAGCGAGTACACGCGCAGGCTCCTCGACGCGGCGCCGTCGCGACACGAGGGCCGCCTCGAACCGCGCTCGGGCGAGCGCCGCACCCCGGGGGAGGGCGAAGCGCTGCGCGTCAGCGCCCTGCGCAAGCAGTACACGGTGCGCTCCGGCGGACGGGCGCGCTCGTTCATGGCGCTCGACGGGGTCGACCTCGTGCTGCGCGAGGGGACGACGCACGCGATCGTCGGTGAATCGGGCGCGGGCAAGTCGACGCTGGCGAGCATCGTCGCCGGGTTCGCCTCGCCCGACTTCGGCAGCGTACATGTGGCGGGCGAGGAGACCACGGCGCTGCGGGGAGCGGCGCTGCGCGACCTGCGCCGCGACCTGCAGTACGTGTTCCAGAACCCGTTCACGTCGCTCGACCCGCGCTTCACGGTCGGCCGCATCATCGCGGAGCCGCTGCGCGCCTTCCGCGTGGAGCCCGACAGGGCGGCGCTGGCCGCCCGCGTCTCCGAGCTGCTGCGGGCCGTCGCGCTCGGCGACGACTACCTCCTGCGCACGCCGGCGCAGCTCTCGGGCGGCCAGCGGCAGCGCGTCGCCATCGCCCGCGCGCTCGCCCTGAACCCGCGGATCCTGGTTCTCGACGAGGCGGTGTCGGCGCTCGACGTGTCCGTGCAGGCGCAGATCCTGCAGCTGCTCGTCGACCTGCAGGCCGAGCGAGGGCTGAGCTACGTGTTCGTGACGCACGACCTCGGCGTCGTCCGCCTGATCGCCGACGACGTGACCGTGATGAAGGACGGGAAGGCGATCGAGACCGGAGCGGTCGACGACGTCTTCCTCGCTCCCCAGCACGACTACACCCGCACGCTGCTGGACGCGATTCCCGGCACGCGCTTCCCGACCGTCTGAGAGGCGACACCCATGACACGACCCATCCTGCTCGAGCTGACGGGGGCCCTGGCCGACGCGGTGCGCGATCGCGAGCCCGGAGCCGTCGGAGCCGTCGGCGCCGCGGCCGCGAGCGTCGCCGGCTTCGTGATCGGAGGCGAGCGACCGCTGCGGCTCGACCCCGTCGCAACGGCGCTGACGCTCGCCGTCGATGCGCCCGGCGCGGCCGTCGCGGTCGGCTCGGACGGGCTGCGCGATGCGCCCTACAACGCCGCGCGCCGCCTGCTCTCCGTCGACCACCTCACCGGCGGGCGCGCCGGTGCCGTCTTCCGCACGGGGGAGGGCGGCGCGGGGCGCACCGCCGAACGGATCCGGGTCATCCGGGAGCTGTGGAACTCGTGGCCGCGCGAGAGCCTGATCGCCGACCGGAGCGCGGGCGTGTACGCCGAGGCCGGCGGCATCAGGCGCATCGCGCACGAGGGCGAGCACTACAGGGTCGCCGGCGCGCTGAACTCGCCGTCGAGCCTGCAGGGGGAGCCCGTGTCGATCTGGCGGGTCGAGACCGCGGAGGAGATCGCCCTGTCCGACGGGCTGGTCGACGTCGTCGCGGTCGGGGCGGGCGCGCTCGCCGCCGAACTCGTCGGCGCGTGGGAGGCGCTCGACGAGCGCACCCGCCCCGCGCTGGCGCACGCCGACGCAGGCACCATCGCCCTGCGGCGCGCCGCGAGCACCGCAGAGCTGCGGGAGCAGGCATCCGGTCCCGCCGCCTCCGCGAGCGGCACGCTGCGCGAGCGGCTCGGCGTCGCTCGGCGCACCCTCGACCTCTCTGACCGACCCCTCGCCTTCGGAGCCGCACGATGACCGACCGCACCGATCTCCTGACCCTCAACGTCAACCTGCAGGCCTTCGGACAGCGCCCCGCCGCCTGGCAGTTCGGCGACGATCCGGCCGACGCGCTCGTCCGCCCCGAGCACTGGATCGCCTCCGCCAGGGCGGCGGAGCGCGGACTGCTCGACGCGGTGTTCTTCGCCGATCAGCCGGCGCTTCACAATCCGAATCCGCGGCCCGGCAGCCAGCTCGAGCCCGTTGCGCTGGCCGCGCTGATCACGGCGGCCACCGAGCACGTCGGCGTGATCGCGTCGGCGTCGTCGACCTACAACGATCCCGTCGAGCTCGCCGAGCGGCTGCTCGGCACCGACGTCGCCTCGGGGGGCCGCCTCGGCTGGAACGTGGTGACCACGTACAACCCGAACGTGTCGGGCAACTTCGGGCTAGACGCCAACCCCGACCGCGCCACGAGGTACCGCATCGCCGGCGAGTTCGTCGACGCGGTGAAGGCGGTGTGGGCGGCGGCTGCGGGCGACGGCAGGTATCGGTTCGCCGGGGAGCACTTCTCCCTGGAGGGCGAGACCGCCGTTCCGCCTTCGCGCCAGGGGGCGCCCGTGCTGTTCCAGGCGGGCGGCAGCGATCAGGGCCGCGATCTCGCCGCCCGTCACGCGGAGGGCGTGTTCGCGGTCGAGCTGACGCTGCCGAGGGCGATCGAGAACTACGCCGATCTCAAGCGCAGGGCGGCGGCGTACGGACGAGGCCCCGGCCTGCCGCGGATCACGCCGGGCCTGTCGCTCGTGATCGGCAGCACGGTCGAGGAGGCGAGGCGCCGCTTCGACGAGTTCGAGGCGCGCGTGCCCGACGGCTACGCGCTCGGGGCGCTCAGCAACGTGATCGCGCACGACGCCAAGACGCTCGCGATCGACGAGCCGATCCCCGCCGAGGTGCTCGACAAGCCGTGGAACCCGGATGAGCACCCCACGTCGGCCGGCTACCGGCTGACGTTCCTCGACTGGATCCAGGAGCGCCGCCACCAGACGGTGCGCGAGATCCTCCGCGACTTCGGC
>Ga0308157_10004581_pt1 | contig 18215 bp, 18 predicted proteins | sample PhyBR1_FD_201035 | JGI IMG/M metagenome (GOLD analysis project Ga0308157, IMG submission 201035) | Phyllosphere microbial communities from UC Gill Tract Community Farm, Albany, California, United States - DLSLB.R1 | ecosystem: Host-associated > Plants > Phyllosphere > Unclassified | place: USA...
TGCCGTGATGATCATCGACGCCATATCCTTCGACCAGACGGCAACGCCAGTGATGATCACGCACCAGCGCGCGAGTACGGAGCACTTCATGTATGTGAACGAGATTCGGTGACCATGCCGTTAAAGACGAGCGTGCCGCGCATGTGATTTCGGGGCAGGCGGGTGGTGTTCGTGGATGGGCTTCATTAGTAACTCTACTAAATGCTTATTTAGTAGAGTTATCGTGGCTTTCGGAGAAGTTTCAGCGGAAATAGGGGGTTTTCGCTTCACTTTGAGGGCGTCACTCACGCGTTGCCCAGGTACGCTTGATTCGCGTCGTCAAGCTGTAAGTTTTGCCAGTGGAAGCGCGTATTGGTTGATGGCTACGCTGTGCTGGTTGAGAAATACGAGCTCTGCCGCCGGGAATGGCTCGCCAGCAACGCAGAACCCGATTTCCAGTCAATGTGGCATGAGTAGGTAGCGACATGGAATACGACGACAACTGGTTGAAGATGCCGTGCTTGCGCTGTCGGCAACCTACAGGTCCGATACAGGCAATTTCGGTATGAGAACTCCAATGGATCGGAGATCTGAATCCGATAGCTGACCGCATACTCCTAATAGGTTGGACAGGTTTGTGGATTGATTGGGTTTTGAGTTATCGGAGATCTCGCCCAGATTTACGATTGACTGGCCAGCCAACGGGCAGCTTTAGCGCTGCGGCTGCAAGACGTGAATCTTGACGAGGATGATTAACAGCTTTAGAAACGTACTTGACGCTACGCAGGTCCCAAGCGCTTGACGTGGGATGGACAGAGGCTGAGCAGATGCTCCCACGAATCGGTCGGCACAGAGGGCGATGAGTACTCGAGATTGATGCTTATGAGAGTGTGGGTACCAGAGGATCAGGATCGTCTGATGAAGGACCGACGCCGGGAGACCAAAGGCAACCCTGCCACCCGAATCGCGCATCATAACGTTACGCATAATGTATATTATGTTAAATCAAATGCCATGCTAGATATTTCCATCAGCACCTAGCCGCTTTCACCCACCTATAATACTCCTGCCTTCGGCCTCACGGCCTGCGCGCTCAGTCACAGCCGTGCTGCGAATCTGGCGGATGGTTGGAAAGATGAGTATGTCGTTATCGCCGCGCTTTGCGTTGGTAATGGCATCTTCGAAATTCCAGCGACTCCACCGATCCGCATCCAGCGGAAATTCTCGGTAGCCGCGCTGTAGATTATCTTCGCGGTGTTCCGCCCGGAGCCGTTGTACACGAAGGTACGAATACCCGCCTTGTGGAGTCTGAACGCTTGCTCACACAGCCTCCAACGCTGCCTCTTCTTCCTGTGCAATGGTTTCTTCGACTGCCAACTGATGTCGCGTCCACTCAGCAGCGACCGCTGGGTTTTCACGAATCTGCTCTTCGATCCGCAGGGTTTCGCGATATTCGAGTGCCTGCGCAACCATCGTCCACTGAGTTTCGACATTTAGTGATTCAAGCTCTTTGCGAATCGACGGTAGGTCAATTCGGAAGAACTCCTTGCGAGGATTCACTTTGTTGACCTGCTCCCTTAGGAAATGGCGATGCAGCTGCTTTTCCAAGCCTGGCGCATCATCACTGAAAATCATCGCGTGTATATCAAACTCAAATGGGACGCTGGCGTCGCCAAGCTCACGAACACGATCTAGTGGTTCGAGACGGCGAGTCATACCAATCTTGAATATCTCCTCTCCGAACGATCCTGTATTGGAGATCACATACACGTGGCCTGCCCGCGTTTGCTGGGCCATCGACAGAGCGCGTTTGTTTTTCTCTTCAGCTGCTTTCAGTTGGTCTTGGAGCGAAGCTAGGCGAGCTTCAAACTTGGCGCGTTCTGCAGCGTTAGCTGCGGCTACCTGCTCTTGGGCCTTTTCCAAAGCACTACGCAGTGTCGTTTCTTCCTTGGCAGCGTCTTTAATGGCACGTTCGTATTCACGACGGGCCTTCTCTTCTTCGCGCATTTGTTCGCGTAGCTGTCGCTGCTCTTCGCGCTCCTGATCCTTCAAAAGCCTGGCGGTCACTCCCCAACGCAACTCTTCAAGGCGTGCTCTGAGGTACTCATCATTCACTCGGGCATTTCGGAAAGGAGCGCCCAACTGGTTGACCACTGCGGCTGCGTCGAGGATTTCCTGCTCAAGCTTGCCGTGGTTGTCTGATTTGGAGCGAGACAGAATGGAGTCAACTTTGCCGTTAAAGGCATCAGCCACAAATCGAATTGCAGTTTCACGGCGATTCGCTTCGGCGTAATCACAGCTAGCCGCCCTGCCCGTCTTCACCAAAACCTTGGTAAGTTCGCGGGCTTCTTTGAGCTTCTGCCCAGCCTCAATGAATCCGAACTCCTCAGCTAGGTCGTCCAAGAGGTGGTAGGTAGGGACAATGTAAGCATCACCATAGCCTTCGATGATGTTCTTCATGGCCTTGGCAGCATTGGCATACTGCTTCGCTTTACCCATAGCCTCCATAGCATCGCCGGCGATCTCCTGAGCACGCTCGTTCGCGGTCGCTACAATTTTGTCGGCGTCAGCGATAGCTTTAGCCAAGCGAGTCTCGGCCTGATCGACTCGGGACTGGGCAAGCTGAAGCAGGCGGTTACGCTCAGAGCTCGCTGTAGTTGAAAGCCGTGCGGCCTCTGCCTCAACATCAACGATATCTTTGAAGCGTTCAAGCTCCCGGGTTCGTAGCTGAAGCTGTTTCCGAAGTTCGCTGACCTCGTCCTCAGTTTTGTCGAGGTCGTTTTTCCTCGCATTAAGCTCAAGAGTCAGTTGAGCTACCTTGCCATTGGCTTTGGTGCTTCTAATCAAAAGCACGACTGTGGCTATGCCTGCAATGAGGGCAATGAGGGCAATGAGGGCAATGAGTTCCATGTGAGATCGTCCCTTCTATAGGAACAAGTGTTCCTACAGCACTACGTTGGTTGAGGGTATGGTTTATTCAAAGGGGGGCCGACAAATAACCTATTGAACGCCTAGTGATCACCAGCGCGCTCGGGCAGCTTCTTAGGGCTGAGCACCTTGGATTTCCCCAAGTCTTATTTGGTAACCCTGACCAAGCTACGTAACGGTTTCAGTCTCAACCGTTTGAACGATCTGGCCTTTTGCACTCTTGGTGACCGGGATGCTTTCGCTATAGGCAGTTTGTACATAACCAGAGATGGCTGTGATGGACAGCAGGACAAGTCGAGCGCTGAATTTCATCTTGGATTCCGTTTCCAAAGTTAAGTGGCTCAGCATACAAGCGAGCATGGCCAATCGCCAGATCGCTCGTAGCGGCTGGCAATTATTAGTGCGATACGATCAGCGGAGGGTATCAGGAAATCACTCCTTCACAAGCCTCCAAACGTAACAACCCTTCATTCGCTGCAGCATCCGTCGTCACCACCAGGCGAATGTATGGCGGTAATGATCAGCTCAGATTTGAGCGCCTCAGCTAGCTAGCTACTCTGGCCGATGCTTGCTGCGGTCCCCAATGCGCCCCTGACAAACGCCTTGTTGTAGTGGTCAACCAACCCCGGACACGGCGTTAAGTTTTTCCTCGCCACCCGCAGGCGCCAAGCCTAGATTGAAATGATGCGGCCGGCGCCATTTTTTGCCGCTCCACCAAGTCAGGCTGTTCGACCAAACCCCGGAATCCCCAACCCCAAACTCTCCCGCAGCGTCGTCCCCTCGTAAGCCGTACGGTAAACCCCGCGCTCCTGCAGCAACGGAACAACCTCCTGAGTGAATCGCTTGAACTGCGATGGGTGCCCAATGTAGATATTGAACCCATCCACCGCCCGCGCCACGAACCAGTCCGCCATCTTTCGAGCGACCGCTTCCGCTGATCCCACGAATGCACCCGGCCGCAGCTGCCGGCCGAACTCAACGGCCTGGCGCAACGTGAATCCTTTTTCTTGTGCTTGATCGGCAATCCGTTTGGCGGCCGTGAAGAAGCTGCTGCGCGCGGCTTCGAGGCTTTGCTGTGGGAAAGGTGCATCAAGATCGTACTGTCTGAAGTCATGCCAGCCGAAGTTGCGACCGAACTCCTTGAGTGCAAGCTCGAAGCTGTGGTCGACCTCATGGTAGTGCCGCTCGATTTCACGCGCGTGATCGTCGGTGTCGCCTACATGGATTTCAGCGCCTGGCATGACCAATAGCTGCTCGGGATCTCGCCCCAGGCGCGCCGCCCTCCCCTTGATATCGCGATAGAACGCCTGGCCCTGCTCGATGCTGGCCGCGTGGGTGAACACGACATCGGCGGTGGCGGCGCCCAGTTCTCGGCCCTGTTCGGAATCGCCCGCCTGGAATATGAGGGCCTGTCCCTGCGGGGAGCGCTGGATGTTCAGCGGGCCAACCACGGAAAAATGTTCACCCTGGTGGTTAAGCGCGTGGGGCTGGGCGTTCTCGGCCAAGCCCGACGCCGACCTGGTGATCAAAGCGCTGGACATGGTCTATGAGCAGCGTGGCCGGCCTCAAAATGTGCTGTTTCACAGCGATCAAGGCAGTCAATACGGCAGCCGGAGTTTTCGTCAGGGACTATGGCGATACAGCTTCACACAGAGCATGAGTCGGCGCGGCAACTGCCATGATAACGCGCCAATGGAGCGGCTATTTCGCAGCCTGAAAACTGAATGGGTACCGACGGTGGGCTACATGAGCCCTTCGCTAGCGCAACAGGATATTGGCCGGTTCCTGATGGAGCGATACAACTGGCGTCGACCGCATCAGTTCAACGAAGGGTTAGCGCCTGCGGTCGCTGAGGAAAAAACTCAATTTAGTGTCCGGTATCAGTTGACCACTACACATTACATACGTTTGGGCTGCAGGCCGATAGCACTATCTGGCGCTTGTCATCGACCTTTGTACCCGCCGTGTCGTGGATTGGGCGTTCTCTTCCAAGCCCGACCCCGACCTGGTAATCAAGGCATTGGACATGGCGTACGGACGGTCGTAACCATTATGGACTCAATTGACGGAAATCTTTTCAGTAAGGTTCTGCTGCATATAGGCAAGAAAACGGCGCTGAAAAAGCATGGTGTGCTCGTGTGCGGCATGTTCAGCCTCATCGGCTTTACGGGCTGTGATAGCCTCGATTATTTCATCGTGGTCCCGGCCTAGACGGGTGGATGTGCTGGCTGCGCTGATGATGTAGTCAAAATGCAAGTGCAAAAGGCGCTGTCCTTCACCCAGCAGCTTTTCGTAGTAACTAGTGAAATACGGGTTTTTTCCTGCTTCCGCAATTGCCATGTGGAAGGCTTTGTTCAGCTCCGACATGGCTTGAAAATCACCGGTGCCGACGGCATCGAGATAAGCTGCATCAGCGGCACGAATGCGAGCCAGGTCCTCATCATTGTGCTGTAGCGCTGCCAACCGCGTAACGGCGCGCTGGATCAGGTCCAGAGCCGAAATGTAATTAGGAAACTCCTCGATCTCGAACGGAGTGACCAGCGTGGTCCGGTTAGGCAGGATCGTCACCAGCCCCTCGCTGATTAGACGTGCCAATGCATCGCGTACAGGCGAGCGCGAAAGCCCGAACTGAGCCGCGAGCGAGACTTCATCCAGCGGTGTGCCGGGCTTTAATTTAAGCGTCAGAATCTGCTTACGCAGTTCTTCATAGATATATCGCCCACCATGGCGTTTAGCAGTTCCATTGGTTTCTACGGTGCTTTTGCTCATCAGGCAGTTCTCACTGGTGCGGTGCGGTGCCGGACGGCTGGCCGGCCCGCAACTTTATCATCTGCCGAAGTTCGACTAGAAACCTTCGCCCCATGTATCGCTTAGCATGAAGCCTTCACGCAAGGGATCATCCGGATCCAGGCCGATCTGATGCAGCCCATAGACCCAGGCACGCCCTGTCACTCTGGGAAGGACGGCGGCACGACCTGCGACTTCAGTCAGACTCAGCAGTTCGACCTTGAACTCTCCCCCGATGGTCGACCGGGATGTCAGTTGGTCGCCAGGCTGTACCAATCCACGTGCAGCCAAGGTCGCCAGGTTTGCTGAGCTGCCCGTCCCGCAAGGTGAGCGGTCTACTCGGCCAGGTGGCAAGGTAGTACAGGTCTGCCAGGTCTTGTCATCGATACGGTTGCGGAACATGACGTACGCAACGTTATTTATCTCTCTGAAGAGAGGGTGCTGAACGAGGACCTGTTCGTTTATCAACTTTCTCAGGCGCACGCCTTCCGTCGCCAACTGGCGTGCGTTCTCGGGAGCGATGCTCAAGCCGCCAATCTGATCGACGTCAATCAATGCGTAATAAACACCGCCAAAGGCGATGTCCGCAGTGATGGATCCGTACTCCGCAATAACGATTGGCGCAGACAACTGCTCGACGAATGAAGGCACCATATCCAGCGACACACTTGAACAGCGCCCGTCCAAGCAGGTCGCCTGGGCCGTTACCAGGCCCGCCGGTGTGTCGAGCACAACCGTCGTGACCGGCTCCTGCATCGGCAAGATACCCAGTTCAAGCAAGGCCGTCACGACGCAGATGCAGTTACTGCCTGACATTGGATGGGCCTTGTCGGCCTGCAGAACGATGAAGCCAGCATCGGCCTCAGGGCGGGTGGGCGGCAACAGCAGGTTAACGGACATTTGCAGGCAGCCACGTGGCTCCAGGACCACGAGCCGACGCAGACTGTCGTCGACCTCGTTGATGTAGTTCATCTTGTCGAGCATGGTCTTGCCGGGGATATCTATAACCCCACCGGTGATGACCTTGCCGATTTCGCCCTCGCAATGCACATCGGCCATTTGCAGCGTTTTCTTCCAGCGCATTTCGGCCTCCTTACTTGATGTACCAGCCCCATGGCTGCCGACTGTCATAGCGAGTGATTTGCTTGGTTTCGAGGTAATTATTCAAGCCCCACTCACCCAGCTCACGGCCGATGCCGCTTTGCTTATACCCGCCCCAAGGCGCCTCGGTAAACGTAGGCTGCGAGCAATTTATCCAGACAATACCAGCACGTAGCTTACGCGCTACACGCTCCGCTCTTGCGAGATCATTGGACATCACCGCCGCTGCCAGACCAAAGCGCGAGTCGTTGGCGCTACGCAGAGCGTCGGCTTCATCATCGAATGGACGGATGCAGACCACTGGCCCAAAGATTTCTTCCTTCCAGATCCAGCTGTCCTCAGGGACATCGGCAAAGATCGCGGGAGTCAAAAAGTAGCCTTTCTCCTTATTCTCTGGACGGGTGCCGCCATAGAGCAACCGGGCACCCTCCTCTTTTCCTTTGGCGATGGCTTCGAGTACCTTGTCGTACTGACCACGACTGACCAGAGGACCCAGCAAAACACCGTCCTCCAGACCATTACCGATTTGCAGGCTGCGGGTCTGTTCAACAAGACGCGCAAGCAGCGGCTCGTATAGATCCCGCTGCACCAGCACGCGGGAAGTGGCCGAGCAGACCTCGCCTTGGTTCCAGAAAATTCCGAACATGATCCACTCGACAGCCGCATCAATATCGCTGTCGTCGAAAATGATGAATGGCGATTTACCACCCAGCTCTAAGCTGATGTTTTTGATGTCCCGGGCAGCTGCCTGCATGATCCGCGCACCAGTGGGAACGCTACCGGTAAATGCCAGTTTGTCGATACTAGGATGCTCGCTCAACGGCGCGCCCGCATCCGGCCCCAAACCGGTGACTACGTTCAATACGCCAGCGGGAAGTCCGGCCTGGTCGCAGATGTCCGCCAGCTCCAGTGCGGTAAGCGGCGTCAGTTCCGAAGGCTTGAGAACCATGCAGCACCCGGCAGCCAGAGCGGGTGCGACTTTCCACGCGGCCATCAGCATCGGGAAATTCCAGGGTATGATCGCGCCAGCAACGCCCACCGGCTCCTTGCGAGCCACCGAACTGAAACGCTCATCCGATAGCCCGACGGGCTGCTCACGAACAGCGTCTAGATTCTCCGCCAGATCGGCGTAGAAATCGAAGCAACCAGCGGTGTCGCCAATATCCCAAAGCGCTTCTGGCAATGGCTTGCCGTTGTCGCGAACTTCTAGTTCGGCAAGCATCTCTTGACGGTCGCGGATGCCCGCCGCGATACGACGTAGCACCTCAGCGCGTTGCCCGCCGCTCATTTGTGGCCAGGGACCATCGTCAAACGCTCGGCGAGCGGCCTTGACGGCAAGATCGATATCTTCGGCGGTCGCAGCAGCGACGCGAGTAATGACCGATTCGTTGCTTGGATCGAGGGTCTCGAAACTTCCGTCTCGTGCAGGCTTAACCCAGCGTCCGTTGATATAGAGCGAGTCGTAGGATTTCATGATTGATCTCAATTGAAAGCAAAGCGCTTGGCACTGAAGGGAGTCAGGTCCTGGGCAGGTTTACGCCCGGCGACCATATCGCTGATGAGTCGTCCGGTTGTCGCGCCAAGGGTCAGCCCTAACTGGCCATGACCGAAGGAGAGGAAGACATTCTTCAAGCGCGCGCTGCGATCAATGACCGGTTTGGTGTCTGGAAGAAATGGCCGGTAGCCCACACCATACTCAACGTCATCCAGTTTCAACTGAGGCAGAACCTTGCGGGCTTTCTCCAGAATGATGTCGGCACGTTTGAAATTGGGCGCGGCGTTCGGACTGGAAAACTCGATGGTCCCGCCGATTTGCAATCCGCGAGTCATCGGTGCGAAGCAAAAACCTCCATCAGCGTAAATAACTGAATGTCGAATTTCGACACCTGAATGCGGCAGCAACACCTGATAGCCCGCGATACCCGCAAGCGGAACCTGACTGCCAGTCTGTTGAAAAAACTGCCTTGACCCCACGCCTGCGGCAATGACAACGTGGTCGGCCGGGTAACGGACACCTTGCTCATCGGTAACACCGCTTGCGCGATCTGCGAGCTCATCAATACTTTTTACCTGGGCCCGAATCCGTACCCCTCCCTGATCAATAAAACTCTGAGTTAAGGCGGCGATAAAGCCTTTGGTGTCGCTAACGGCTCGCCAATCAGGAAACAGCAGCCCGTAACTAAATTTGCCTGCCAGTGCAGGCTCCAGGTCTGCGATAGCGCTGCCATCCAGAACTTCGGACTTGAACCCAAGCTCGCGGCGCAACTCCATGTGCGGACCTTCCTGCGCTAAGCCCGCTGCGGTATCAAAGACTTCAATAATGGGCCTTTCACCCATCAGCGTTTTGTCAGGGCAAGCGGCCAGCAATGGCGCGTAGTCTTCATAAACATGGTGGGTAAGTGTTGCCATTTCATTCGATATTTCTTCGATCCGTGAATGTCTGGCACAGGCAACGAATCGAAAGAACCACGGCAGGATTCCCGGCAGAGCACTTGGCCGAAATGCCAGAGGACCCTTTTGGTCTAGTAACCACCCAGGCACCTTCTTGAGTATCCCGGGCTTGGACAATGGGATGACCTCGCTCACCGCCATCTGCCCGCAACTCCACTTGGCAGTGCTGTCGCCGGGCGCCTCAGGGTCGATCAGGGTGACCTGATGACCGTCGCGCTGGAGATACAGGGCACAACAAACACCGACAATACCGCCGCCGATCACGACGGCGGTCTGGCGGGGTCCAGGTACCTGTAGGGGTGGTTGCATAGGGGGCATGAAATGTCTCTCTCTATAACGCACGATCTTCGAATGTCAATTCGATAAGCAGAACCGCTCAGCCGCAACGGCCCGCGTGGAGGCCGTTGCGGTCAAGGTATCATCCCTGAAGCTTTTCAAACTCCCTGCGGAATTCGTTTTTTTCTTCAGCCGTCAATGGCAATAACGGCATGCGCGCAACACCAACATCGAAGCCCGCCAACTCGCAGCCGTACTTCACCTTCTGGATAAATTTACCGCTTTCCAGGTTGTTCATAAGGGGGAACATCGAGCGAACGATTTCCTGAGCCCCGGCCAGATCACCGGCTGTATATTTGTTGTAGAACGAAACGATTTGCGGCGAAAGGAAGTTGGCCGGCGCGCAGATCCAACTGGTCGCGCCCCACAGAAAGAAATCAAGCGCTTGGTCGTCGGAGCCGCAGGACAGATCGATCTTGTCCTTGTATTTCTCACCGATCTCCACAGCCCGCAGGAGATTGCCTGCGCTCTCCTTGATAGCTATGACGCGGTCGTGATCCTTAAGCGCGTCTAGCACGCTGTAACCGACCTCAACGTTGGTCCGCACCGGGTAGTTGTAGAGCACGACGTTGACATCGGGCACTGCTTCCAACAAAGCCTGATAGTGACCGATCAGCTCCTCTTGGGTCGGGATCGCATAGTAAGGAGGAGCAATCAGAACGTTGTCGTAACCGCAGTCGCGGGCCTGTTTGACCTGCACGATCACTTCATGGGTACACGAACCATTAGCACCGGCAATCAGCGTAGCCCGGCCGGCCACTACTTCACGAACCGACGACATCACTTTGCGGCGCTCATCGTTAGTCAGTGCGTAATACTCTCCGGTCGAACCCAACGGAACGATACCGCTGACACCTTGCTTGAGTTGAAATTCGACTAGCGAAGTCAGTACGTCGTAATCGATAGCACCGCTCCTGTCGAATGGGGTAACGATGGCGGGCATGATTCCTTTGAGTCGCAGCATGGAATTCTCCAAATGTAGTGAGTTAATACGCGTAGCGTCTGAGCATCCGGGTTTCGATCACGCCAACCAAGCGGGTCAGGGGGAACGCAACCAGGAAATAGATCACCGCGACAGCCGTCAGGAACTCGACAGGCCGTGCAGTACTGTTGGAAATGTTCTGCCCCACGAACATGAGGTCGGCGATACCCACCGACGAGATCAGCGCACTCTCCTTGAAAAGGCTGACAACGTTGGAAAGCAGTGGCGGAATGGCGCGTAGCAGCGCTTGAGGGAAGACGACGTAGAAGACCTTGTTCCACTTGGCTAAGCCGAGCGCCGTGCAAGCATCGTGCTGCTCGCTCGGAATTGACTTGAGTGCACCACGAAACGTCTCGCTGGTGATTGCCGTCATATACAACGTCAGCGCCAAGACCACCGAAACGTAAGGAGCTACCGATATTCCGAATACCACAGGTAGGCAGAAGAAGATCCAGAACAACTGGATCAGCAACGGCGTACCCCGGAACAGTTCGACGTAGAGCCCAGTTGGAAGACGAATAAAGACACTTTTTGAAAGACGCAACAGACTCAGCAAAAAACCTAGCAGGCTACCCAACAATGCACAGCCCAAGGTAAAAGCCAGTGTCAATGTCAAACCCTTGGCCAACACCTGCCAGTAAGAAAGCACCACCGTAAAATCGAGTTGCATGATGTGCTCCTTAGCGCGCCTGCGCGACGTCTTGACGGCGCTCAAGCCACTGCACGAGTTGCGCGATTGGCAGCGACATGGCGAAGTAGATCAGGGCTATCAACGAGTAGGTCTCGAGTGGACGATAAGCTTCGGTGGCAATGCTCTTTCCGACATACATCAGGTCCGCAACAGCAACAATGGCGACCAGCGCACTCTGCTGAAGAATGCCGATGCCGTTGGTCATCAGTACGGGTAATGCACTGCGAAGTGCCTGGGGCAAAATCACGTAAAGCGTGCGCTGCCAACGACGCAAACCCAATGCGACGCAGGCATCCAGATGCTCGCGCGGTACGGCTTGTACGCCAGCCCGGTAGGCCTCGGCGTTGAATGCCGTGAGGTTCAGCCCAAGCGCCAGCACGCCCATCGTGATCGGATCGATGAAAACGTTGAAAAGCATCGGGACGCAGTAGAAAAACCAGACGATCTGTAACAGAGCCGGGGTGCAGCGGAAGAACTCGATGAACAGCTGCGCTGGCCAACGAATGAAAAACCATCGATTCAACGTCAACAGACATAGGCCGAATCCGAGCGTCAGCCCGAGGACATTTGAGATCAGCGCAAGCTGCACGGTGACCTTGAGACCATCCCACAAAGCCCCGAAGTTGCCGGAGAGAAAATGAAAATCAAATTGGTAATTCATGGCCGTAACCTCAGTCCAGATGCAGCACTTTTTTTAGGAATTCGCGTGTTCGCGGTTCCTTCGGCTGAGTGAATATCTGACTGGGATGTCCCTGTTCGACGACCTTGCCATTGGCGCAAAACACCACACGCGATGCGATATTTTTGGCGAAGTGCATGTCGTGCGTGACGATGATCATGGCCATTTTTTCTTCAGCCAGTTGCATCATCACGCTCTGTACTTCCGTCACCATTTCCGGATCGAGTGCAGAGGTCACTTCATCGAACAGCATCAACTTGGGTTCAAGCATCAACGCCCTCGCAATCGCGACGCGTTGCTTTTGCCCGCCAGAAAGCTGGCTAGGGTAGCCGTTGAGTTTGTTTTCCAGGCCTAGTCGAGCAAGGAACATGCGCGCCTTTTCAGTGGCCTGTGCCTTGGAAAGACCATGTACTTTCATAGGTGCAAGAATCAGGTTGCTCAATACCGAAAGGTGCGGGAACAAGGTGTAGTGCTGGAAAACCATACCAATCTGGGTTTGCAGACTCACGTCCAATGGCTTACCACGGCCTTTGGAGGAGTTGCCGTCAATGTAAGGTTTGCCCTGAAAGCTGATCGTGCCGCCCTGGATACTTTCCAGCCCCATCATGACCCGCAACAGCGAACTCTTGCCGCTGCCGCTGGGGCCAATAATGACGAGGCGATCATCCGCGCGCATATCCAGGCTTAAGCAGTCCATGACCACCAATCCCTCGCCGTAGGATTTATATACGTCGCGAAGCTGGATAAAGTTAGCGTCGGCGATATTCGGGACAAGCGACGCCGATGGCGCAATTGCCACACGATGAGAAGTGGTCATGTAAGTTCTCCACGAGAGCGGCCTATATGACCGCTCCGAGATCAGCTGATTAGTCGAAGGCGATTACAAAAAGAATCAAAAACCTGCCGAACCATATTGAAGTTATTATGAGCTACTTGGCACTAATCGTTCACGCGACAGGCTGAGCCCCCGTAATCTCGACAAGCGAACCGCACATAAAAGCCGCCTCGTCTGAGGCCAGGAATGCAACCAGTGCGGCGATCTCTTGGGGCTGACCAATGCGACCAAAAGGAACCATTTTGTCCAGATCGGCGATGGTTTTACCTGCTCGTTTCACGCCTGCTTCGAGCATCGGCGTATGCACTTCGCCGGGGCAAACAGCATTGACCCTAACTTTGTGAGGAGCATAGTCGCGGGCCAGGTTTTGCGTAAACGAGGCCACCGCCGCCTTTGTCACGTTGTAAGCAATATGATTGGGTGCGGGATAAAGGCCCCACTGAGACGCCGTATTGACGATTGCACCGCCACCGGCTTCGATCATATGCGGCAATACGGCACGGCTGAGATAAAACATGGAGTCAAGGTTCACCGCGAAACTGATGTGCCAATCATCTTCTGACAGTGCCAATATGTTCCCGCGTCGATTGATCCCGGCGTTGTTAGCCAGAATGTCGATGCGACCATATTCTTCGAACACCGCGCTAACCAATGCTCGGCAGGCATCACCGGACGCAATGTCCGCGAACAGAGCCTTGGCCGTGCCACCGCTGTCCTTGATCGACGCGGCTACTGTCTCGGCAGCGTCGCCATTGACGTCGCTGACGATTACGATGGCACCCTCGTCCGCCAAACGCTGGCAAATGGCTGAACCAATGCCACCACCACCACCTGTTACGATTGCGACCTTGTTTATAAAACGCTGCATGTTGGTTCTCCCATCATTATCGAATGTAACTGCCGCCATTCATGTCAAGCGTCGCGCCGTTCATCGAGGTTTGCGAAGGCCGTAATACGAAAGCAACGAGTTCAGCGATTTCTTCCGGCGTGGCCATCTCACCAGTCGGGATATCAGCAACTACGGCTGCTTTTCCGAATTGCGCGATAAACTGCTCTGCCATGTCGGTCTTGACCCAACCCGGCGCGATAGCAACGGCGACTATTCCGTCAGGGCCAAAACTGCGGGCGATGGACTTGGTCAGGTTGATCAATGCTGCCTTGCTTGCCCCATACGGAAGCGCATCGGCTGCATATCCGCGCTGAGCCGCGCGGCTGGCCATATTGATGATCCGACCGCCGCCGTGTTGTTTGAAGTGGCAGATGGCGGCCCGGCACAGATCGGCGGCGGAATGGAAGTTCACCTGAAACTCCTTGATCCATGCTTCTCTCCAGACAGCGTGTTCAGCCTCAATTGATACTTCAGTGCGAATACCGGCGTTGTTAACGAGCCCGTCGATCCGTCCCGCAAGCTCCAATGCTTCAGTCCAGAGCACAGCGGCGCCGTCGGCTACAGAAAGATCGGCCTGGACGATAAAGCCCTGCCCCTCCAGCTCATCGAGCAAGCTTTCGGCATTCGCCCGATCACGGCTGTAATGAATGATCGGACGTGCGCCCTCACTGGCGAGCCGCTGGACAATGGCGCGGCCGATACCGCCAGACGCGCCTGTGACCAGGATGATCTTACCTGCGAGGGGTTCAATTGATGGGTTCATCTGCTCGACCTCCTTATATAGATAAAACGACGTTGAGACTGGCCCATCCTGCGCGATAGGCCGCTGTCATCAGCCCAGTATGTTGCTATTGAGCTGCCTTGTCGGCGTTGGCAAGGATCGAGGCTTTATCGACCAACGCGTCTATTTCCCCGTTGTCGCGGCGTTGCGAGACATAGATATTGAGCACTTGCAGGTCGGCCATAGACACATCACGGCGAATACCAAATGCTACGCCTTGCTTGGCGAGAGCTGGCTTGAGCAGTACTTCCTTTGTCCAGCTGGGATTAGCGACCGCAAAGAGGTGGTTGGTATCGCTGGCATCGACCAGTACATCGGCGCGCTTTGACATGACTGCCAGACGGGTTTCATCCATGCCAGCCAGACGCATAACCTTGGCGTTTTTCAGCGCAGCTGAGATTGCCTTGTCTTGTGCGGTGCCTGACATCACAGCGAAAGTGACATCCGGCTTGTCGTAATCGGCGATTGAAGTCGTGGCGCCGGTGAACTTCGGATTGTCCTTATTCACAAGCAGGGAGACTTGGTAGTCGGTAGCGGGCACCGAGAACGTCACAGCCATGGCACGCTCTGGCGTCTGATTCAGCGCCATTGCCATGTCCCACTTATCGCTTTGCAGGCCTGCTACCAGGTTGTCCCAGTTCGTATCGACGAACTCGACCTTCACCTTCAATACTTTTTCGCCGAAGTCACGGCAGAGATCGACGAAGTATCCGCTGTGCTGGCCTGATCGGGCATCACGCATAACGTAAGGAGCAGCGACGGCGGCACCGCACCGCAATACACCTGCCTTCTGAACGCCCTGCCATAGCGAGGTATCGGCTGCCTGAGCGTGAACTTGGGTCAGAAGCGCACCTGTGGCGGCTGCACAAAGAAACATGTTGCGGACGGAACGAGAGAATAAACGGGCCATGTGAACCTCACCGATATGTAGTTTTTTTAGGCAGAAAGGTCTAAATGTGAAATCGCGTACGCCATCATGTGTGCAGCGCTGTATACAGACTAGTTTTGCGTGAATTGATCTGTCAACAGATTTTCTGGAATATTTCGAGGGCGTAGCCGAGCGGTCAAGCGACCGCCCGCAGGCGGCGGCCGCGTCAGCTTGTCTGCTGAACGGCCCGCATGAAATGGTCGAGGATCAGACTCGGACGACGGTTTTTAGCCGTGACTACAGCAATTGGAGCATCGAAGGAAAAACGGTCGGGGCCTATCAAAGCCATCTGCCCTGTGCCCACCCACGTCGCAGCGTAGTGATCCGGCAGGAAGCCGATAAAACTTCCAGTCAATATCAGGAAAGCAATACCTTCACGGTCGGTCGCGGTAGCGACGCAATGGAGCAAATGGTGCAGCCCTATCGCCTCGGCCGTCATGCGATAACTGGGAACGACCGCGTCCACATCGCGCAAATCATTCGTCGACAACTGATCAGAGCTGCTGAAAAGTGCATGCTCATTACTGCAATACAAGAAAGACCTTTCTTCGTAGAGCACGCCGTATTCGAGCCCGGATATCGGGGTGATCAACGGGATTACACCGACATGAAGACGTCCATCCAGCAAGCCCCTTTCAACCTCCCCTGGCGTTGTCATACTCAGATTAACCGTGACATCGCCTTGGGCCCTCAATGACTTTAGCGCTTTGGAAATCCGCATTTTTGGCTGAGTAACCACGTTATTCATGACGCCAATATTGAGATCGCCACGCAGTTCACTGTGCAGTTGATTCACTTCGGTTCGAAAACCTTCGATGGCGACCAGTACGGCCTCTCCTGAGCGGAGCACCTCACGGCCTTCGTTGGTCAACGCAAAGCCCGCACGCCCCCTTTGGCACAGGCGAACCCCCAAGCGCTTTTCCAGATCGGCCATATGCACGCTGATCGCTGACCGGCTGATTCCCAAGGCAGTCTCTGCCGCAGAAAAGCTGCCGCACTGCACCACCGTTTTGAAGAGTCGGAGTAGGCGCAGGTCAAAATCGCTGACTTGGGAAAGCGGTAATTTCTTGGTCATAGATGAATAATCCTGAATGTGAAGATTTCGAAATTCAGATTTATAACACCCATTGATTCAGCACACTCTGTAGTGGTCAATAAACCCAGGACACGGCGTTAAGTTTTTCCTCGCCACCCGCAGGCGCCAAGCCTAGATTGAAATAATGCGGCCGGCGCCATTTTTTGCCGCTCCACCAAGTCAGGCTGTTCGACCAAACCCCGGAATCCCCAACCCCAAACTCTCCCGCAACGTCGTCCCCTCATAAGCCGTACGGTACACCCCCCGCTCTTGCAACAACGGAACAACCTCCTGAGTGAACCGCTTGAACTGCGACGGATGCCCAATGTAAATATTAAACCCATCCACCGCCCGCGCCTCGAACCAGTCCGCCATTTTCCGAGCAACCGTTTCCGCCGATCCCACGAACGCTCCCGGCCGCAACTGCCGGCCGAACTCCACGGCCTGGCGCAACGTGAATCCTTTTTCCCTCGCTTGATCGGCGATCCGCTTGGCGGCCGTGAAGAAGCTGCTGCGCGCGGCTTCGAGGCTTTCCTGTGGGAAAGGCGCGTCAAGATCGTACTGACTGAAGTCGTGCCAGCCGAAGTTGCGACCGAACTCCTTAAGGGCGAGCTCGAAGCTATGGTCGACTTCATGATAGTGCCGCTCGATTTCACGCGCGTGGTCGTCGGTGTCGCCTACATGGATTTCAGCGCCTGGCATGACCAACAGCTGCTCGGGATCTCGCCCCAGGCGCGCCGCCCTCCCCTTGATATCGCGATAGAACGCCTGGCCCTGCTCGATGCTGGCCGCGTGGGTGAATACGACGTCGGCGGTGGCAGCGCCGAGGTCGCGTCCCTGCTCGGAATCACCGGCCTGGAAAATAACGGGCTGTCCCTGCGGGGAGCGCTGGATGTTCAACGGGCCGACCACGGAAAAATGTTCACCCGTATGGTTTAGCGCATGCAGTTTGCTTGCGTCGAGAAACTGCCCAGTCTGCCGATCCCGTACGAAGGCATCTTCCTCGTAGGAATTCCACAGTCCCTGGACGACCTGCACATGCTCTGCAGCCCGGCTGTATCGGGTGTCGTAGTCAAAATGTTCGTCCCGGCTGTAATTTCCTGCGGTGCCTGCGTCGCCACTGGTGACCACGTTCCACCCCGCCCGCCCCTTGCTGATCAGGTCGAGCGACGCGAGTCGACGCGCGACGTTGTAAGGCGAGTTGTAGGAAGTGGTGAGCGTGCCCACCAACCCCAGATGTCGGGTGGTGACCGCGAGCGCTGATAGCAGCGTCAGCGGCTCCAGCCGATTGAGGTAGTGGGAGGGAGAGCCTGGCGTGATGAACTGGCTGTCGACAATGAACATCAGGTCAAACAGCGCGGCCTCTGCCTGTCGGGCGATGTCGATGTACCAGTCGACGTTCACACTGGCGTCAGCCGGCAACTCGGGGTCAAGCCAGAGGTTGTGCCGCCCTGGGCCGCCGCAGCCCATTGTCAGAGCACCGAGTTTGAGCTTTCGTGGCGTCATGTTGATCGTGTTCCTTGCGAGTAGGTAAAAGCCTGGGATGCTGTCAGCCGGTTCAGGGCTTAGCTTTTGCCACAGCGGGCGGGAGCGACGCTGCGAAGGAATCGTCGAACAGACTCGCCGCAGGGTAGGCCTTGACCAGGCCCAGGCTGGCGAAGAAGTCCACGGTCTTCTGGGCCTGGATGGGGGCTTGTGGGCTCAGCGGCTCGACGGTGGTTCGCGCACGGGCGAACCAGGCTCGTGAGATGTCGGCGTCTGCGCGAGTACGCT
>Ga0308157_10004582_pt1 | contig 18211 bp, 13 predicted proteins | sample PhyBR1_FD_201035 | JGI IMG/M metagenome (GOLD analysis project Ga0308157, IMG submission 201035) | Phyllosphere microbial communities from UC Gill Tract Community Farm, Albany, California, United States - DLSLB.R1 | ecosystem: Host-associated > Plants > Phyllosphere > Unclassified | place: USA...
TATTATGGAATATACCGTTTCGGAGGAAATGTTCTAAAACCATACGTTTCTATTACAACAGGAGACGGAACTTCTGCTTTGCAAAAGAATTATGGCGGATTTAAATATGGCATTAGATTAGACTATCTACCTTTTGGAACTTTCAGTAAAGGAGGAGAATATTTTATGGATGATTTAGTTCATGAACGTGTTCCGAAACTAATCATTGGACCAACCTTTAGTTACAATGACGGAATCAGTTCGGCAAAAGGAACCAACGGCGGAAGATATATTTATGGTGATGCTGCACAAAATGAACTTCTTCCTGATTTACTTAAAACAGGAATAGATTATATGTTCAAATACCGCGGGTGGTATTCTCTAGGCGAATATGTTTATACCCATGCTAAAGTGCCATCGGGTATTGCAGGAGAGTTTAATACAAGCGGAAAATTTACACCTTATACGGGGCAAACTCCAGAACAGATAAAAAATACGGTGCTTAGCCGATTAAACGTCGGAAGCGGTTTTAATGTGCAGGCAGGATATTGTTTTAATTCATTTGCCTTATCTGGCAGATATTCTTATATCGAGAATGATCCTAATGCAGCCAATTTTGCTGATATGAACCGTTACTACAGTTGTGTTGGAACCTTTTATTTTAGTGGGCATAATTTAAAATTGCAGACAGAAGTTGGTTATCAGGAATACAAAGACATGTTAAAAACACCTGATGTAAAGGGGAATATATATGGTCAAATAATGTTTACTCTTCAATTATAGCGAAATGAAAAAGTCACTATTAATTATCATGTTTGCAATCTGTTTTGTCGCAGTAATGCAAGGGCAGACAGAAGATATTTATCAGAAATATTTTCCTGATCCAACAATTGATATGCCTGTGCCGATAACAAGAGGCAATCCTGTATTCAATTACTTTACAAAATATAAAGATGTGCTTTCTTTTATAGATGAATTAGCAGCTAAATATCCAGATATAATGACGGTTAGTTCGATTGGAACGACTCAAAAAGGGAAGAATCAGCCAATGATCTTGCTGACACGTAAAAGTAAAACCGCAGATCAAGATAAATTGAGAGTTACTTTTATTGGCGGTATTCATGGAAATGAACCCTTGTCAACTGACGGAATGCTGTATTTAATGTATTTGGTAACGCACGATCCTTCAAATTTGGCTTTGCTGGACAATATGATTCTACAGGTAGTGCCAATGGTAAATGCAGACGGGAGAACGGCCGAAACAAGAGCAAGCAATAACAGTACCGATTTAAATAGAGATCTCACTATTCTTAAAGCTAAAGAAAGTACGAATCTAAAACTAGCAATTAACAAATTTGATCCTCATGTCGTGGTTGATTTTCATGAATTCTCGCCAGCCAGATTAGATTTTAAGGAATTAAATGATTGTTATACTTCGGCATACGACATTTTGTTTCTTTATACAGGAAATCTAAACGTAGATCCAGCAATTCGCGATGTAATAAAAACAGTATTTGTAGAGCCTACAAAATCTTTTTTAACAGAGCGAGGCAGAAGAGTAGCTGATTATTGCACCACATTTATGAAAGATAATGAAGTTTGGCTAAATATTGGTGGTATTGCTTCACGTTCAAGCGCAACCAATTATGCATTGCAAAATAGGATTTCAATGTTAATGGAAATTCGCGGATTATCAGAAAAAGAAAAATCGGCAAAAAGAAGAATCGAAACAGCAGCTCTTACTGGGTTGTCTTACCTAAAAATAGCACATGATCATGAATCGGAAATCAAGGAAGCTATTAAAACCGCTAATAAGAATGCTGTAGAAGCAACGCGTGTTTCGGTAAGCACTTCAAAACCCGAAACAATTAAAAGAGATTATCACTTTGTAGATAAATGTAAAGTTTCTGACACAACGATAGTTTTTAATGCTAATTACAATGTCAATCAGTCGCCTGATATAACAAGACCAAAACCAGGAGCATTTTTGATTTTTCCTGCTTCCGAAAAAGTCAAAAAAGTGCTTGAAGTGTCAGGAGTTTTAGTTAAAATGACAAAACAGCCTTTTCAGTTTAACAAAATAGAACAATACACTGTAAATGAAAAAGGGCAGATCAATATTGTAGAAGGAGCAGTTTCTATACCAGAAGAGGCTCTTGTTATAGACTCGCAACAGCCTATGAGCAATGTGATAGCAGACCTTATGGAGCCTGAAGGAGCAAATTCTTTATATGCAAACAACATTATCAAGAAAAAAAATAAAGAAAATACGATTCCGATATATCGTATATCTCGTGAACAATTATCTCAATTATCCACTAAATAATAACAGTATGAAATTAAAATATACCCTGTTTATATTTTGCACATTAGCAGTTGCATTTCAATCGTTACGTGCGCAAGTGTCTGAGGTAGGAAAATCTGACTCAAACGTTCGTTATGTTGCGGGAGAAGGCACATATATTACGCTTAGCAAAAAAGACAAATTTGTTTTTAATATTAATGCCACTTTGCAGCCCGGTTTTCAGTTAAAGAGTGAAGATGTTGAAGACGTTACAACAAATTCTGAACAGTTATCTCTTAATCTTGTCCGTCTCGGACTGAATTTTTCGGCTTATGATAATCGGCTAACTATGGCTATTTTGTCTGATTTCACTGGAACAACCGGTATATTAGAAGGTTGGATCGGAATAGCCAGCAAGAATAAAAAATACAGACTTGTATTTGGTGAACGACAAACCAACACCAACAACAGGCTCGCAATGGCAGATGAAAGATATGCTTCGATTATGGCGCCAACAATATCCGGAAAATCGAATGACGGAAGTATATACGGCGGTTTAATGCAAAATTTTGTGAGTACGACTAGAGAAGGCGGTTTGTTTTTTGAAACCAATTTCAACATCAACAAAATGAGGCTTTATCCATCTGTATCGATCACGACAGGAGAAGGGCAGGGATTTTTTGATCCAGTGGCTAATTCAGGTTTCAAATACGGCGGAAGAATTGATTTTATGCCTTTAGGTGATTTTATTAAAAACAATGCCTTCATTTCTCAAGATATCTATCATGAACCAAAGCCAAAATTCGCTGTAGGAGTTGCAGATAGTTATAATGTCAAAACAAGCAATTCTATTGGTGCAGGCAATGGAACAGTTTCTGGTATTTATGACGAAAATGGCGAAGCCGCTTTTGCAAACTATAATAAATTCGTTTTGGATTTAATATTCAAGTATAATGGTTTTGCTTTTGTTGGAGAATACGTTGACGGATCTATTCATGGAAAAGATTTATTTACTGATACTTCAGGTGCAGTAAGGCTTACGCCAGAAAATGCTTCTGCAAAATATAGCTTGGGAAGCGCAATTAACCTTCAATCATCTTATGTAACACATGATGGCTGGGCGGTCGAAGGACGCTACTCTTATGTCAAACCTGAATTTGATGTAGCAACGTCAATAATTCAGACTCAACATTGGTATACTATAGGATTTAATAAATACATGATAAACAATGCTTTGAAGTTTGGAATTAATGCAACCTACATTGATCAGAATGGAGCTGGTCAGAACAAAACAACATGGATTAATAACCTTGCGGTACAAATTTCATTTTAAATTGACAGTTATGAAAGCACTAAAAATAGTAGCGATTGCTTTATTGATGGCAGGATGCGATTCAAATATTGATTTTTCAGGACCAGCACCAGAACCGCCATCACCAGATGAAGGAAAGGATCTTCTTATATCCGAAATAGCAACATTTATTAATACAGATGGGGCTGCCGGCGGAGTTAGAAATCATTATGTCGAATTGTACAATGGTACTGCAAACACAGCAGATTTGTCAAAATATGCGATTGGCTATCAGGCCACGTCAGATGAAAATACACTTACTGATTGGAGTTTTACAAACAGTGCCAATTATGTATTGCTGACAGGATCATTAGAAAAAGGAAAATGTTATGTTATTGCCTCTCCACAAGCAAATGCAACTGCGGTAAAACGTGATATCGATTGGGGAACTACAAGCAGCGCCAACGCAGATTCAAGCAAACCTTTGCAGTTAAGCGGTAATAGCGGTATTGCTCTTTTGAAAAAAGATGCAGCAGGAAAGTATACAGTAAATGGAGAAACTTATAGTATTATTGATGCCTTCGGAAGTCCAAATGTAGCTCGTGTAGTCTCTGGAGGAAGCAGCAGCAGCCGTAACAATTTTATGTGGACTATTGCTGGAGAAACCAAAGATACTCGTAATAGAACTATTTGGAGAAAAGGAACTGTAAAAGATCCTAATCCAGACTGGGGTACGACCAAAGGAACTTCAGCCAGTAATTCTGAATGGATGATTTCAGGCGATAGAGCTTGGGATTATACTAATCTTGGTCTTAAATCAAATTAATGTTTCTCATCGATATGAGTTAAATACATCGAATAGAACGTCTAAGAAAACTCTAAATCTGGATTTAGAGTTTTTTTTATGTTCGAATCATTCGAACTGATAAAAAAATGCTCATCCAAAACTAAAATGAAAAACACATTTATAAAAAATATCTACGGATATCCAATCATCTCAGGCGAATTTATATCTGCTTAAATTCCCATTCTCTTTTTTCTAAAATTTGTGTTCTAATATCGTTTTGCTGTACTGCAAGACATTAAAACCAACAAATATTTAAAACCAAATTAATCAAACAAAAAAGGCATGAGCACATTATTTTTAATTCCAGTTGTATTGGTAATTGCAGGAGTAGTTTTTATGATTTATGTGAATAAGAAACACAAGACTGCAAAAGGAGAAATTGATTTAGATTTTGAACGAACAAAATATGACCAATACAAGCAAGAATTATTGGCTAATGATTTTTCACAATTGAAACATTGGATGAAAGGCAAATCTATAGACGCATTTACTTCTGCATCTGTACCTCAATCTACAAGCAGCAAAGTTCAGGAAATCGTAACTGATGGTCTCAAAAATGTTGCATTATCCACAATTGGCGTAAAATTGAGAAGAGTAGAAACAGATTGTTTTTGGGTTCTAAGCGGAAACGATTTGCATTTCTTTACAACCAACACTGTGGGCGAATTAGACGATCATATTGTTTTTGATAATTTCAGAATTGAAGATGCTAAACTTGAATTTGGTGGTGTTTTGAAATCGCAATTGGGGGTTTATTCTAAATCTTCAGAAGAATATTTGCCAAAAACACATATCATCACTTTTTATATTGACGGAAGTCCGCTGTCGCTTGAAATTCATGATAGGCTTAATTATGTAACTGCTCCAGAAGATATGCTGAACTTGAAAAAACAATTGGAAACTAGAGCCAAATATCAAGTAGTAGGCGAAAGATTTGTCTCTGTTTTACAAAACAGAAACCCTAATTTAAAAGTAGCTTAAATAGTTATGGGATTCTTTTCAAAAATTTTGAATTCATTTCAAAGCATTAAATTAAATAGCGAAAATGCTGTAAAAGGTTATTTATTAGATCATTTGCTTGTTGGTTCCATGTATGCAGAACAGCAATCAGCTTATTTGAATTCTTATGAAACGGGTTTAAACAGATCTGATATTGTTACATTAACTGGAGATTACTGGGGAATATATAATAGAGACCAAGCGATTGAAGTGCTTCAAAATCTGCACGACAGAAACCAAGACGCAAATATGGAAATTGTTTACAGAGCATTTGAGGATAGAGAAAATTATGTTGAGGTTTTAAAATCTAATCTGCCAAAAGAAAAAGGCTTGTTTGAACATTATATAGAGCTATTTAGAACACTTAATGATATTGTTCCAGAACTAATAGAACAAAATATTATCACAGATTTTTCTCAAATAAGAAAGATCAAAGACAGCGGTTGGAATTACGGAAGAGGCGCTTTTTTAGCCCGCTGCTGTTATGATTTGGGATATCTTTCAGAAAATGAACTGAAAGAATATTTAGAAAAATCCCATACCGATTTGAAAAAATATTGCACCACTTGGAAAGAATACACCACGAGCTATATTTTTGGAAGAGCAGTTTGGGGCGGAGCAAATAACAGCGGAATGGTGCAGATTGCAGATGACTTGCTTACTAATGACAATAGTCCGCTTAAGAATAAAACATATCTCTAAATTATGCCGAATGAAATCATTCGGTGTTTAAAGAAAAAAGTATTGATTGCGGCATTACTTTTTACAATTACTTCAATGGAGATTTGCTGGTCTATGGGAAATTTTTCTGAAAGAATATCATTGGGTTTTTTAGATTGTTCTTTTGTTGAAAATGTGTATTTAATGTCTATACTGACAGCCATTTTCTTAACAATAGTGTTTTTGGTATTTTCTTTCATTAAAAAAATCTATTTAAAAAGCGTAGTTGAGATGATTGTTTTAATTCCGATTTGGGTTTTATTGAATTACGCCATTTTTGTTGACCACAAATCTTCATGTAGTATTGGCACTCTTCAAGAAGAATTTTTCTATACTATTTTACTTTCTATTGTGCCTGTTTTGGTAGTATCAATTGCTGTTGTAATGTTTGCCGATTATATCTCAAGGACAAAAAAAGTGCGACAATAGAAACCTAATTATCTAAAAAGCCTCTTCGAAATATTTTTCAACTGCCCGTTATTGCATAATTTTGTGGGGTACAAAGCCATTAGCTTTTTATATTCTACTATGAGCAATATATTTTCTGACAATAGCCAAATAGGAGTAGTGTCTACTTTTTCTGAACTAGTGCATACCGATTTCAAAGGAGAAATGAATGCCTTATGTTGGCACAGAAATTTGGATGGCGATTTTGAGGAAATTGTAAACAAGCTGTCTTTAAAAGAAAATATAACCGAAGTTACTCCCGAAGATTTAATCGCGCTTCAACTTTCAGAAAAAGGAAGTATAGCGAGAGAAATAATCTTAAATGATTTGCAATTATTAGCCGATTTTGGAGCTTCGCCTTCGCTTAATTTACTGAAATGTTACGAACGCGATGATGAATTTGATTTCATTTCGACCGACGTATATTCATTTCACGTTGATCGTTCGCCCATTGCAACCGATACTTTTTTATGCACCTATCACGGAGCAGCAAGTGATATTGTGGCTAATTCGCAAGCAGAACAGAAAATCTTAATTCCAGAAATTCGAGAAAAACTAAAAGAACTTCATGATGGAGCAGAAGAGGAGTTTGAAGACTTTTTAAAAGAAAATTACTTTGATCTGCATTATCAGCTTCATGAAAATGCAGAACCTATTAATTTAGGATTAGGACATCTTTGGCGCTTGGCAGTAGATCATCCAAAACAGCAAGTTTTGCCTTGTGTACATAGAGCACCTGTAGAAAATGATGGAGAATATCGATTGCTGTTGATTTGTTGAGAAATCAAGCCACTTTAAAAGTCTTGCCTTCCAATAATGGTAATGATTTCTACGCGTTTATTTCCGTTAATTTGGTAGTAAATGGTATCAACGCCACAAACGCAATAGCGATATCCTGTTTTAATGTGGTCAGCAGATGGAAATAAAAAGGGATTTTCTTCTATTTTTTCAAAACAATCATAAAACATATTAAAGTAGTTATCAGCTTGATTAATGCCAAATTTACTAACACCATAATGATAAATTCTTTTTAAATCTTCTTTGGCTTCGCTACTTAAATAATAGCTATACATTAGGCAAATCCTTTTTAAATTCTGCTAACATTTCTTCTCTAGTTTGTTTTTCTGCAAAACCGCTTTTTTCTCCCCTTTCTATTTTAGCTCTCACAAATTCATAATATTCTTCTTTTGAACGAGCTTGCTTAATCAAATAGTTAATAGCTTCACTTTTACTGCTAAACTCTTCTTTATCAATCTGATTTTTCAACCACTCATCATTTAGAGCAGTTAATGATATACTTTGTCGTGTCATAAATAATTCAAGTTTTAAGTTGGTGTAAATTTACACCAAGTTTTGAAATAAAACATGATTTATGATAAAATAGTTTTCTAATTATAGGGATAATGAAGTAGCAAAATACTAATTGCGTATATTTGAGCTATGAACAAACAGACATCTTTTTCGGTATGTGGAGAATCATTGTCGGCTCCAATGCATATTTGCGGTTTTTTCGATTCTAGAGAACAGCAATATGAAGTGATTATTCCTTATATTTTGGAAGGTCTGGAAGCCAATGATAAAGTCATAAACATTCTTGAAGGAAATCGTCATAGTGAACATTGCCGCTGTCTGGCAGATAACGGAATCTCTATCGCTGAAAAACTCTCAAGCGGTCAATTGGAAATCCTAGCTTCTGAAAACACTTATATCAATGGCGGTAAATTTGCTGCAGATAAAATGTATGCAACGCTCGAACAAACTTTATTGTCGGCATCAAGAGCGGGTTATGATAGTGTAAGAGCGTGTGGAGATATGGTTTGGGCTCTTAAGAACCTGCCAGGAACTGATGAACTCTTGGAGTATGAAGCCAAACTGAATCTGCTTACGCCACAACATCCGGTTTCACTAATTTGTATGTACGATATTAGTAGTTTCAGTCAAAAGGCGCTTACAGATATATTGCTTACGCATCCGTATGTGATTAAGGACGGAAAAATCAGCAAAAATCCACATTATGTAGAGCCTTTAGAATTGCTTTCTAGTCTTTCTTCTCGATCTGGTGCGCTTAAATCTTAAGCGACTATTTTTTATTTCCTGTAGGCCTAATTCAAAAGGCAGTCCTATTATCCATCGTGGCAGTTAAATTTTAACAAACTAAAAATACTACAAAAACATTGTTAAGTATAACAAAAAGAAGAATTTTTGTTATATTTGACAAACAAGCTGATTGCCAGTATTGTAATAGATTGATTGTTAAAGAAAAAACGGAATTCGGCGCTGATAAAAAAAAGTTAAAAGCATTCTTAATTTTAAAGTGGCACAATTCCTGCCTGCAAAAAAATCATTGAATAATCAGAGCGCTTAATCGGTGTTCTAAAAAAATTAAAATAAATGAAAAGATTTAAATGTATGTATGTTTTTGTAGTAGTGTTATTATCAACATTTACATATGGTCAGGAAAGTTTAAAAATGTTTGTAAAAGAAAGTAAAGTGCCATGTACGGGTGTTGGCCCTATGGAATGTCTACAGGTAAAGTATGATAATGACAAAGAATGGCAGTTATTTTATAATCATATTGAAGGTTTTAATTTTGAAAAAGGAAACCGATATGAGTTATTGGTAACAAGAACAAAAAGACCAGAACCTATTCCGGCTGATGCTTCTGCGTACCAGTATAAACTGAAAAGCATAATTTCTAAAACGCCTGTAAATAAGGAAAAAGGAATTTATAACACCAAAATGATTTTAACGCAGTTAAACGGAAAAAAGATAAACAGCGGAAAAGCATTTATCACCATTAACGATGAAACGGGTACAATAAGTGGTAAAAACGGATGTAATAATTTCAACGTAAAATACACGAAGCTTTCTTCAAAGAATCAAATTAAGACCAATTCTCCTATGGGAACTTTGATGGCTTGTGACAAAGAAAGCATGAAATTGGAGCAAGATTTTAGCGCTGCAATAACCAATAAAAAGTTCAAAATTGTAAAGAAAAACAATACAGTACAGTTTAAAAATACTAAGAACAAAGTGGTTATGGAATTCTCGATTCCAACTCAAGACCAACTGTGGGCTTTTATTGGTAAAAACAATTGGAAACTAATTGCTCTAGAAAATGTTGGACAAGATTACGGAAAAGCTTCTATTAAGTTTAATGTAGCAGAAAAGAAAGTAAGCGGAAACACAGGTTGCAACAACTTCGCTGGAACTTATGAAACTAGTGGTGACAATATTTCTTTTGATAAAGTAGCAGTTACAGCAATGGCATGTATTGGTGAAGAAGGAAATAAAACAGAGCAAAAAATATTGTCTTATTTAAACAATAAAGACCTTCGTTTTGATGTAGCAGACCAAACCCTTAATTTTTATCTAAACGATAGATTGGTAATGATGTTTGGCATTACGAAGTAAATTTAGTTTTATAAATCATCTTTAAATAGATGATTTATGAAATAATAGAAAACCAGTGAAGTTGATTTCACTGGTTTTTTTATCTATAATTTTATTGTTTTTTATAGCAAATGCCAACTTCCATATATTAAACCTTAACAGCTTTTGGAATTGCAATTATAATTTCCTCTTCTTCTGAAATTTTGCTAATATACCTTTGATCTAAATTTTGGCAAAATAATCTGTTAAATGCATTCTTATTTAATTTCAAGTGTTTTCTGCCTAATAATAGGCTATATGGATTTCCTAACGATTCAATTCTAGCGTTTAGAATATTTAAAGAAAGTTTTTTATTGTAATACGAATTAAAAATTGAAATCTTATAGGAGAAATCAGTACTGCTACTTAGTAATTCTAGTAACAGGATTTCACTAATCTGAATTTTCTCTTTATCATGTAAAAAAATACATAAATCTGTTAATAATGTTTTTTTACTAATTAGTATTTCTTCTTTAGTATTTTCAATAATTTCAATTTTCTCTCTGTCAGTAAATTTATCCGATTTTAAAAGATCAGAAATTAATACTGCATTTAAAGTAAGATCCTTTAATAAACGAAGAAAATCTTCCTTATTTTTTGTAAGAAATAGTAAAACTAAATTAGGAAATTGATTATTTAATTCTTCAAAATTATCTGTATCTAATTCAATTAAATCATTCTCAATAATCGCTCTTACTCTAGTTTCAGGGGTCTCAAATAATTCAGAGACACTATATTTATATGGGAATTGTTTTGCAAGAGCTTCAAAGCTGTCATCATTTATCCCGCTAGTAATTATTTGTTCACTAAATTTTAATCTACTATCTTCATCCACTTCCTCCATATCTAATGTAGAGAGCATTTTAAAGACTTGTTCATTATTTAAATAATTTACAAGGATATTATCTATTTGTTCAAATTCAATAAAGTATTCAAAAAAGTTCTTCCAAGAGATGTCTAATCGATTAAATTCAAATAATTTATTCCATAATTTATAATTTTTAATTTGCGAGACATCCTTAATTATTGTAGGGCTTCTTTCTATTATCCTATCAACAAGCTCAGATGCTAAAAATTCACAATTTAAAAGGTGAACGATGCTATCCTCACTCTCTTCGAGATTGTTTTCCAAGTCTAAGAAAACACAATCAACATAGGTGTTAATTTCTTGATAATCATTTATAAATGAAATCATTTTTTCGCACCCTGATTCTTTAATTGTCGTGAAATTTGCAGTTTTTAATTTATTTAAATCAATATCATTTGTTTTATTATTGCTAATAAACAATTCGATCATGTTAAAATTAAGCTCGTACAAATTATTATCATAAATAAAATCAAACAGATGAATGTAATCTTTATTGTAAACAAGATTTGTAAATCTTATATTATTTTTCTTCAGAAATTCTTCAACCTTAGTTTTATTGCTATCAGTAAAATATATAGATTCTAAATCAGACATTTCGGAAATATAGTATGCAAAATACTCATTTATTTCATTAATTTGATCAGCTGTGAGACTTTTAAAAATAATTCGAATATATTTCTCTGGTAAATATGAAGTTTCCAGTGCAATATATAAGTAAATATTTTTCCAATATCTGATCAATTTGCTTAGAAATATTTCTTTATTGCTATCAATTGCATAATCCAAATATCCATCAATAAAACTTACCGAATTTTCACTTTCGTCTTTAAGGATTAAAAAGACGGAATTTAATTGATTTTGCATTTTATTCAATAGTAAATAATCTAGCAAATAAAAATTTAATATTTCTTTCTGATTAAAGCAGTCACTTTTTATATTTTTAATTAGTGAACTTACATCTTTTATTTCGTAATCAAATTTTAATGGCTTTCTATTTGATAAACTCAAAAGAAAAGTTTGATTTTCTTTATGACTGCCATTATATCTAGAAATAAAACGTTCGTAATTTTCATCGATATATCCCTCTCTAATAAGAAAATTAATAAGATTCTTATTATTTATTTTATGACCATATTTGGGTTTAAATTCAATACTACTTTGATTAGTAAATTCTTGGAGTTGGGTAGTTGAAACTATTTTGATAAAACAGTCATTAAATATTTTGTCAAAATAGTTATCAGATTCTTGCGGAATTAAAATTTCCGATAATTGTTTTGAACTTATATTTTCTTTTTTAGCTAATAATTCTTGACGTTCTTTCCTTAATTTAGTTAGTTCTTCTGTTTCTTTATTTTTTAATCTTTCAAGCCGTTCCTTATATGTCAACTTCTTATTAACGGAATCTTGAATCATCTTAAAAGATATTGAACTCCCAGAACTGTAAGTTTCATCTCTGGGATTGTAAACGTATTCAATATTTGCTAGTGTAGTAAATTTTTCAAAATTAGGACCTTTAATAAGTTCCGTTTCATCAAAAAAAACGTCTCCAACTTTAATTTTTAAAACTATATGATTTTTTTTCTTATTTACTAAATTGATAAAGGTGTATAAATAAAATCTACGTAGTTCATTAATGTTTTCAAAAGATTCTTTTTTTGATTCTTCAATTTTTTCTTCATCAATTAGTCTAATCGCTTCGGTAATTTTATCAATTTCAGTATTAATTAAATTATTTTTATTTCTAAATAATTGATAAACATATCCTTTGTTTTTATCTAAACAATCAAAATCAGAAGGTTCAATGTTTTTATAAATCATCATTGCTAATAGCTTTATTTTGTCAATGCCACTTCCACCCAAAATCTTTTCATAAATCTTAAATTCATTGCAAATTGATATAATAGTTCGCATATCATTAATATAGCGAGAAACTATTTCTACAAAATCTTTGAATTTGCTCTTCTCATCCAAATCTACTATTTGGTTTAAGCTAAAAGCTAATGTTCCAATAAATTTATCAGAGGAATTGGTATAATTTATTACAGGTATTACCGGTAGTATTATATCAAAAAATTTGGTTCGTTCTGCTTCATCAAACATATTATCTCGAACAGCATACACAAAGGTTACCTTTCCTTTACTTTTTATTGGTTGATAGTTATTAATCAAACTATTAATTTCTCTAAGTTTGATATATATTTCTGTATTATCAAACCTATCTAAGTCTTCAATAAAAACAACATCTGTCTTATTCTTCTCAAAATAATAAAGTATCTCATCGATTTCATTTTCAAAATCAATGCTTTTTGAATCATTCTTATTATCGAGCTCAGCTTCACTAACCTTAAGCTTACCTATCCTAAAGTTTATAAAAAAATCATAAGTTTTGTATAAAAAACATATTGCTCCGCAAATAGCGTAGATGCTACAGATAAACTCAAAAACTTCTGTGTGAAATTTATTAAGCCACAATATATTTATCAACTTGGTAGCAATGAATGAATCTGGAAGATCAAAATCTGATAAATAAATAATTGATGAAATCCAGAAAAAAAGAGCAATAGTTCGGAGAGGAATATTTGTGTAATTTACTATTCTTTTAAATCTTGAAAGTGGAACTTTATCATGTGAAACTTTATAAAAAATCTGTTTTAATATATTATATTCAAGTTTACTCGTTTTATCATCCTTTATCACTTTTCCATCAAAAGTTGCTAAGGAAATATTTAAAAATTTTAAGTTCCCAAAATTTTGCTCAAAAGTTTTAATTATTGATGTTTTACCTGATCCATAAGGTCCGGTTAAAGCGATATTGAAAATATCTTTATTTTGAATTACCTCGTTTAACAAAGCAGTATGATGATCCTCTCTTGAGCTTAATATTTTTGGTGTTAAGCTATCAATTTTGACAATTTTAAGCCGATCTAATTTTTTCTCTAATCTATACTTCCAGATTATTATTTTTTTCAACAGCCATTTTTGAATATCCAGTTTAATCTTTTCTATTTTAGAAGCTTTTTTTTCTTGAGCGATATTATTTGCCATATTTACAGTTTTTCACTATTGCTAAATTATCATTTTTTTAATAAGAATATTTAGTAAACTTATTCACAATCAAAATGAATAGTATACAACAAAAAAAGAGACTTAAAAAGTCTCTTTTTAAAATTACTATATCTCTATAAACAATTACTTCCCAATCAATTTCCCCAACCTAACGATCATTTCATCTTTCTCCTTCAACATACGTTCGTACAACTCAATTTTTTCTTCATGAAGTTCTCTTAATAAGTTTATACCCTTCAAACCATAAAACAGATATGGAAGCAATACCAGCAGCTAATCCTAATTCTTTTATAGTAAGTCCAGTAAGATGGAAAAAATCAGAGAAAGGATTGATATATAAAATGGCTGACAGCATGATGAGCGTTGAAAAACTGACGATAGGAAAAAGAATGTTTCTATTTTTAAAGCTTTCAAAAAGGCTGTAATGAAAAGAGCGGTTTGTAAGGCTCAATAAAATATTAGCGAAAATTAAGGTGCTGAAAACCATAGCTCTAGTTTTTTCTTCATTCCCGCCATTTTGAACCGTATGCTGATAAACAAAGAGAACGCCGGCTGTTATCAATATTCCTTGGATAATACTGATAGAGAGCTCTTTCCAATTAAGAAAAGTATCGGTCATTTTTCTTGGCTTATTTTGCATTGTATTGCGTTCCATAGGCTCGTTTTCGTATACAATGGAGCAGGTGGGACCCATGACAAGTTCTAAAAAGATAACGTGGACAGGAGTGAATATCTGTGGAAATACCCATCCTAAAAGCAATGGAAGTGAAACCGTTAGAATAATCGGAATATGAATGGAAATGATATACTGAACCGCTTTTTTGATATTGGCGTAAATTCTTCTGCCCGAAGCAATTCCGACAATAAGTTTGTCCAGATCATCATTGGTAATTACCAACGCAGCGGCGGCTTTGGCAATTTCGGTTCCTTTACTGCCCATTGCAACGCCTATATGAGCTGCTTTCAGCGCAGGCGAATCGTTTACGCCATCTCCAAGCATGGCAACAACTTCACCTTGTTTTTTCAGCGCATTTACTACAGCGAGTTTGGCATCAGGAAACATCCTTGTAAAAAGCACTTTTTCTTCGGCAGCTTGTAGAAGCTGTTCTTCTGAAAACTCCATAATATCTTTGCCTTCAATAGCTTGAGAAGTCTGTTTTATTCCTGCCTGCAAAGCTATGCTTCTAGTTGTATCGACATTGTCTCCAGTAATTACTTTTACTTTAATACCAGCATCATAAATATGGCTAAAAACTTCTTGAATGCCTTTTTTCGGAGGATCATAGAAAACAACCAGTCCAAGAAAATCAAACTTAAAATCCTGCTGCTTTTCTGGAAAATTATTGCCCTGAAAATTAGATCTGGCCACACCTAAAATTCGAAATCCTTGACTGCCAAGATTCTTAATAATATCGCGTACTTTATTTTTTTCATTTTCACTAAGTGTCGAAACATTCAGAATAGCTTCAGGCGCACCTTTTGCGGCTATAATGCGTTCCTTTTCTGTATTTTCAAAAAGATGCGTCATCATAGGAGGTTTGCCTTCAAGCGGATATTCGTGTATCATTTGAAAATCTTTGCGTCGATCGTCTTTTCTAGACTTTTCATACAAACGGTGCAAGGTTTTTTCCATGGGATCAAATGGTACAGGTTCGCTGCTCCACATGGCATAGTCAATAATTGTCGAGAGATCGGGATTGCTAAAATCGTTTTCATCGAAAATTTTATCCGAAACGAAATTGTAGATATGTTTGAGCTGCATCGTGTTTTCTGTGATAGTACCCGTTTTGTCGGTGCATATAACTGTTGTGCTGCCCAACGTTTCGACTATGCTGCTTCGTTTTACAATAATGCCTTCACGCATGAGTTTCCAGGCGCCCAATGCCATGAAGGTCGAAAATGCTACGGGAATTTCTTCGGGTAGAACAGACATTGCCAATGTAAGTCCGTTGAGCAGACTGTCCAGAAGGCTACGTGTATGATAAAAGCTAATGGCGCAGACCATTGCAAACACAATAATGCCAACAATAGCCATTCCTTTGACAAACCGTCCTATTTGAAGCTGTAACGGCGATGTTTCTTCTTTTATTTCTGAAATGGAAACGCCTATTTTGCCCAAACGGCTTTCTTTTCCTATTTTTTCAACTTTGATTACAGCTAGTCCTGAAACCGCTAAAGTTCCGCTGTAAACCTTATTATCATCGCTTTCGCTGCTTTTAAAAACAGAGAGACTTTCACCAGTAAGAGAAGATTCATTAACAGAAAAATCATTGCTGTGCATAATTTCACCATCAGCATTAATCATCTTTCCTTCTTCAACAATGCAAAGATCGCCAACGGTAATTTCGTGGGTCGGAATCTCAATAATTTTGGCATTGCGAATAACTTTGCTTAATGGTTCATTGAGTTTTTCTAATGCTTCCAAAGCTTTTCGGCTTCGATTGTCCTGATATAATGAAATGGCTGCAACCGCGGCAATGGCCAGAAACATAAAAAGAGCTTCGCCATAATCTCCTATGGCAAGATAAATAATTGAAATAGCAAATAGCAATACAAGCATTGGCTCTTTGACTATATTTATAAGAAGCTCTAGCCACGTATTTTTATCGGCATTGTCTATTTGGTTATAACCATATTTTTTTCTTGAAAGGGTTACTTCGTTATCGTTAAGTCCTTTGAGATGTTCAGGTATATTGTAAGACATAGATAATTTTATATTAATGCGATAGTGATTTTAAACGAGTTGAAATTTAAGCGCTTAGTGTCTTAGGGAAATAAAAATATATTATAAATATAATGAAACTCCCGATATTTCTTACTGTTTTTTTGAAGCTTTGAAGCTTCTTGGCAATTAATAACTATCATACAATTTTGAGTATACCTTTGTACGATTCCTTTTTTAACCTATCTTCGCTGATTATAGATTTCTGAAAAACATTTAAATCCTTTAAAAACGAATTTGTGGAAAAAAATCATGAAGCCGCAGAAGACAATCAGCTTAAACGCGGACTAACTAACCGCCATATTCAATTAATTGCCCTTGGCGGATCTATAGGAACAGGTCTTTTCTTAGGTATTGGCCCAGCGGCTGTATTAGCAGGTCCATCTGTTATCTTAGGATATGCTATTGCTGGAATTATCGCCTTTTTTATTATGAGACAGCTTGGTGAAATGGTTGTTGAAGAGCCTGTATCAGGTAGCTTTAGCTATTTTGCCTATAAATATTGCGGTTCTTTTGCAGGTTTTGCATCAGGTTGGAATTATTGGATTTTATACATTTTAGTTAGTATGGCTGAACTTACAGCCATTGGGGTTTATGTGCAGTTTTGGTGGCCTGAAATTCCACTTTGGGCATCCAGTTTATTTTTCTTTCTAGTTATTAATGCTTTAAATTTTGCCTCTGTAAAAGTGTACGGAGAGACTGAATTTTGGTTTTCTATCATAAAAGTAGTAGCGATTATTGCTATGATTCTTTTCGGTACTTATTTGCTTATAAGTGGAACAGGAGGAGAGCACGCTACGATTCATAATTTATATAACGATGGCGGTTTCTTTCCAAAAGGTTTCTTTGAAAAAACGGCAAATGGCAGTTTTCAAGGTTTATTATCTGCAATGGCGCTAATTATGTTCTCTTTTGGAGGTTTAGAACTAATTGGAATTACAGCTGCTGAGGCAGAAAATCCAGAAAAAAACATTCCAAAAGCAACCAATCAGGTTATCTATAGAATCCTGATATTTTATGTTGGAGCATTGGTAATTTTATTTGCTTTATCGCCTTGGAGACAAATTACTACAGACAGCAGTCCGTTTGTAATGGTTTTTCAGAATCTTAACGGAATGGAATTTGAGCTGTTTGGCAACAAAATATACTTTACGCGTCTTATAGCTAATGTGCTTAATTTAATTGTATTAACTGCTGCATTATCGGTGTACAATAGTAGTGTATACAGTAATTCACGTATGTTGTTTGGTTTAGCAGATCAGGGGAGTGCTCCTAAGTTTTTAAAGAAACTAAACAAACACTCGGTACCGGTTAATGCAATTTTAATTTCTTCATGTTTTGCTGCGATTTGTATTTTAATCAATAAAGTAATGCCAGAAGAAGCTTTTAGTATTTTAATGTCTTTGGTTGTTTCTTGCTTGGTTATTAACTGGGTTATGATTTCGTATACACATCTTCAATTTAGACGTGCAAAAGACAAAGAAAACGTAAAAACTCAGTTTGCCTCAATATTTTATCCAATAAGCAATTACATCTGTTTCGTATTTCTGTTGGGG
>Ga0308157_10004584_pt1 | contig 18209 bp, 17 predicted proteins | sample PhyBR1_FD_201035 | JGI IMG/M metagenome (GOLD analysis project Ga0308157, IMG submission 201035) | Phyllosphere microbial communities from UC Gill Tract Community Farm, Albany, California, United States - DLSLB.R1 | ecosystem: Host-associated > Plants > Phyllosphere > Unclassified | place: USA...
TGACCAGCTTGCCGACGCGGGCGCCGGCCGCCGCCCGCACCGCCGACACCAGCTCGTCCGCGCTATCGTGCAGGAACTGCTTGAGGTCCAGCCGCGGTTTGGTGATGATGGCCACCGCGCCGGCCGACAGCGCCTCGACCGAGGTCTGGGCGCCCTTCTCGGTCAGGGTCGAGCAGATCACCACCGGCGTCGGCCGCTCGCCCATGATCTTGCGCAGAAAGGTGATGCCGTCCATCTTGGGCATTTCGACGTCGAGCACGATCACGTCCGGCCACTCGGTCTTCATGCGCTCGATCGCCAGCAGCGGATTGGCCACCGCGTGGCCGACCTTGATGCCGGGCGCCGCGTTCAGCAGGCTGCTGAGCACCTGGCGCACCACGGCCGAGTCGTCGACGATCATCACATTGATTGCGCTCATAGCTTCTCCTTGTGCGGCGACGCCGGGCCGCTGGCCAGTTCCGGCGGCACCTGCCGGCTCAGCACCTCGCCGCTGCGGATGGTGAAGATCAGTTGCCGGTGGCCCTCGCCGAACAGGCTCTCGGACACCACCCGGATGCCCTGCTGCTGCAACAGGCTGCGCGCGTAGTCGCCGTTCTGCAGGCCGATGTCGCGCACCTTGATATTGCGCGGGAACATGGCGGCGCCGCCGAAGATCTTGCCCTGGCACTGGGCCAGCGGCACGCCGTGGCGCAGCATGCCGCTGATCAGCAGGTCCATGGCGTCGGCGCCGTACATGCCGGGCTTGTCGTGGGCCTTGCGGCGGCCGCTGCCCGGCAGCAGGAAGTGCGACATGGCGCCTATGCGCAGGGCCGGATGCCACAGCGTGACCGAGACGCACGACCCCAGCAGCGTGCGCACGCGGAACTGCTCGTCGCCGACGAAATAATCGCCGGGCATCAGGAATATATCGATGAGCTTGGAGTCGGGCATGGTCGGTGTCGCGATCATGGCTTGCGATAGATCGAGGGGGCCACGGCGACCAGGGTGTCGTTGATGTCGTTCAGCGTCTCCGAATGGCCGATCAGGAAGTAGCCGCCCGGCCGCAGCAGCGCCAGCAGGCGCGACACCACCTGGCGCTTGGTCGCCAGGTTGAAGTAGATCATCACGTTGCGCAGGAAGATGACGTCGAAGCTGCCCAGCTTGGGCAAGGGTTCGTTCAGGTTCAGGTGGCGGAACTGCACCCGCTGGCGCAGCGGGCGCTCGATCAGCAGCGTGCCGGCCTCGCTGCCCTGGCCCTTGAGGCAGTAGCGCTTCAGGTAGGGCAGCGGCATCTGGCTGGCGCGCTCGAGCGGATAGTGGCCGCGGCGGGCGCGCTCCAGCACGCGGGTGCTGATGTCGGTGCCCAGCACTTCCCACGGCGCCTCGTCCAGCACGTCGGCCAGCACCATGGCCACGCTGTAGGCCTCCTCGCCGCTGGAGCTGGCCGCGCTCCAGACGCGCAGCGTGTCGCGCCGCGCGCGCGCCTCCAGCGCCAGCTCGCGCAACAGCGCGAAGTGCTTGGGCTCGCGGAAGAAATAGGTCTCGTTGGTGGTCAACAGGTCGACCGCCACCTGCAGCTCGGCCGGCTGGGCGCGGCTCTCGAGCAGGCGCAGGTAGTCGCCGTAGCTGTCGAGCTGGTAGTGCGCCAGGCGCTTGGCCAGCCGGCCGCTCACCAGCGCCTGCTTGCCGTTGGCCATGCAGATGCCGGCCGCCTCGTAGATGAAGCGCTGGAACTGCAGGAACTCGCGGTCGGTGATCATCACGGCTGCCATGGCGCCGCCTCAGGCGTGGTAGCCGGCCACGGTGCCGCGCGCCATCTCGACGATCTCCTCGCTCGACAGCACGCGGCCGATGTCGAGCAGGATCACGAACTTGCCGTTGCACTTGCCGATGCCGGCGATGAAGTCGGGCCGGATGCGGGTGCCGAACGACGGCGCCGGCTCGATGTCGCCGGCCGCGATCTCCACCACCGCGTTGACCGCGTCCACCAGCATGCCCAGCACCTGCTTGCCGTCGCCGCCGTCCACCTCGACGATGACGATGCAGCTGCGCTTGCCGATCGCGCTGGGGCCGCGCTCGAAGCGGGCCGACAGGTCCATCACCGGCACCACCGCGCCGCGCAGGTTGATCACGCCGCGCACGCAGGACGGCATCATCGGCACCGTGGCCAGCGCGCCGTATTCGATGATCTCCTTGATGTGCAGGATGCCGACCGCGTACGGGTCGTCGCCCAGCATGAAGGTCAGGAACTGGCTGGGCAGCGCGGCGCCGCTCTGCAGCGCCACGATGGCACTGCTGCCGTAGGTGACCGCGTTGGCGGCCAGGTTGTTCGCTGCGTTCCGCATGGTGTCCCTTTCACGTTTAGGCGGCCAGCGCCGCCGCGGCGCCCTTGCCGCTGACGGTGTGCATCAGCGCGGCCACGTCCAGGATCAGCGCCACCTCGCCGCTGCCGAGGATGGTGGAGCCGCTGATGCATTTGACCTCGCTGAACAGCGGGCTGAGCGGCTTGATGACGGTCTGGAATTCGCCCAGCAGCGTGTCGACCACCAGCCCGGCGCGCTGGTTGCCCAGCTTGAGCACGACGATGCTTTCGCGCCGCGTGGCCGCGCCGTCGATGCGGAACAGCTCGCGCAGCCGCACGAACGGCAGCACCTGGCCGCGCAGGTTGCAGTAGTCCTGGCCCGGCTCGGTGGCGTACTCGATGCATTCCTCGATCATGTCGAGCGGGATCACGAACACCGAGGCGCCCACCTGCACCAGGAAGCCGTCGATGATGGCCAGGGTCAGCGGCAGGCGCACCGTGACGGTGGTGCCGGCGCCCTCCTTGCTGGAGACGTCGACGCTGCCGCGCAAGGCCGTGATGTTGCGCTTGACCACGTCCATGCCGACCCCGCGCCCGGACAGGTTGGTGATCTTCTCGGCGGTGGAAAAGCCGGCCTCGAAGATCAGGTTGTAGATCTCGCTGTCGCTGAGCTTGCGCTCGGGGTCGACCAGCCCGCGTTCGACCGCCTTGGCCAGGATCTTCTCCTTGCGCAGGCCGCCGCCGTCGTCGCTGACCTCGATGACGATGCTGCCCGATTCATGGAAGGCGTTGAGCTTGATCATGCCCTTGGCCGGCTTGCCGGCCGCCACCCGCACGTCGGCCGGCTCGATGCCGTGGTCCATGGCGTTGCGCACCAGGTGCATCAGCGGATCGCCGATCTTCTCCACCACGGTCTTGTCCAGCTCGGCGTCCTCGCCGTCGACGATCAGGCCGATGTCCTTGCCCAGCTCGCGCGCGACGTCGTGCACCACGCGCTGGAAGCGGTTGAAGGTGGCGCCGATCTTGACCATGCGCAGCTCGAGCGCGGCGTCGCGCACCTCCTCCACCAGCCCCGACAAGGTGGAGGTGCATTCCTGCAGCTCGGTGTTCTGGATGTGCTGGCCGATCATGTTGGCGCGCGCGCCGGCGATGATCAGCTCGCCCACCAGGTCGATCAGGCGGTCCAGCTTGTCGGAGTCGACGCGGATCGAGCGGCTCTCCTGCGCCTTCTGCTCGCTGACCTGCTTCTGCTTGGCCAGCGCGGCCTCGACCACCACCGGCGGCACGTTGCCGGCGTCGACCAGGATGCTGCCCAGCTGCTGCGGCGGCGCGTCGTCCCGCGGGTTGGCGGGATGGGACTGCTGGTGCAGCGCGCCCTCGAGCTCGTGCGCGGTGACGCTGCCGCAGCGCACCAGGATCTCGCCCAGCCGCGCGGCCTGCTCCGGCAGCGCACGGATCAGGTCGACGTAGTGCGACACCTTGCTGTGCGGCGGGATGATGCGGATCTCGCAATCGTCCTGCACGAATTCAAACACGGCGGCGATGGCCTCGCGGTCGGCCGTGCTGTCGAAGGCGATCTCGAAGCCCAGGTAGCACAGCTCGGCGTCCATGTCGTCGGCGGCCGGCAGCGCGTCCGGCACGGTGGCGATGCCGACGATCCGGCCCAGCTTGGCCAGGTAGCGCAGGAAGGCGATCGGGTCCATGCCGTTCTGCAGCACGCCACGGCCGAAGCGCAGCGAGATGTGCCAGTAGTCGCTGTCGCCCCTGTCCTTGTCGATACGCTCGACGCCCGGCTCGGCGTGCACCGCCAGCGGCGCCTCGGCCGGCGCCGCGTGGGCCTCGGCCGAGCCGGCCGCCATGTGGCGGCGCAGCTGCTGCAGCAGCATCTCGCCCTCGGGCGCGGTGTCGGGGTCGGCCTCGAGCTGGCCGGCGGCCAGCGCGTCGGTCATGCCGGACAGGTAGTCGCAGCACGACAGCAGCAGCACGATCATCTCGTCGTTGAGCGTGACGCGGCCGTCGCGCACCTCGTCGAGCAGGCTCTCGACCACGTGGGTGAAGGCGACGATGTGGTCCAGGCTGAACAGCCCGGCCGAGCCCTTGATGGTGTGCGCCGCGCGGAAGATGGCGTTGATCGCCTCGCCCTGCTCGCCCGCGATGTCGACGTTGAGCAGCGCGTTCTCCATGTCTTCCAGCAGCTCGCGGCTTTCGGTGATGAAGGTCTGTAGTGCTTCGTCCAGGTTCATGGTCATGCCCTCGGAACAGAAATAAACAGATGAGACGCGGATAACGCGGTCAGGCGTGCATCAGCAGCGGGTCGCCAAAGAAGGCGCCCAGGTCCAGCATGTCGAAGATCTCCAGCACCGCCGGGCTGTGCTTGACCAGGCGCAGCTCGCGCTGGTCGGCGTGGGCGGTTTGCTTGGCCAGCATCAGCACCTGCAGGCCGGCCGTGTCGAGCTCGGTGACGCCGGACAGGTCGAGCTCCAGCACCCGGGTCTTGCGCAGCGCGTCCAGCATGATCGTCTTGAGGTCGGCGGCGCGGTAGATGGTCATCTCGCCGTCGAGGGCGACGCGGGCCACGGCGGCCCCGGTGTCATCGGACATGGCGTCCTCCGTCAGGTTATGGCATCACAAGTTTGGCCACCGCGCCCAGCAGCACCTCGGGCTTGAACGGCTTGACCACCCAGGCCTTGGCGCCGGCCGCCTTGCCTTCCTCCTTCTTGCTCTCCTGCGACTCGGTGGTGAGCATGATGACCGGCGTGAATTTGTACAGCGGCAGCTGCTTGAACTGGCGCACGAAAGTGATGCCGTCCATGTTGGGCATGTTGACGTCGCACACGACCAGGTGGATCTTCTGGCCGGTGCACTTGGACAGCGCGTCGACGCCGTCGCGCCCTTCGATGACGTCGTAGCCCGCGCCCTTGAGCGCGATGCCGACCACTTGCCGCAGCGAGGCCGAATCGTCGACCACCATGATGGTTTTAGCCATGTTCTGTTCCTCGTTTAAACGTCAGAAAAAGGTGATCTCGTCGGCCGCGGCCGCCACCGGCGCGGCGTGGCTGGAGCCGCCATGCACCGCGTGCTCCTCGGCCATGGCGTAGGTCTTCCGCAGGTCGTTCAGCAACGGCTGGGCGTCCAGCGGCGCCAGCACCTGCTCGGCGTTGTAGCGGTCGCGGTTGTCGCGCAGCAGCGCCGGCAGCTGCTCCATGTTCTCGCGCACGTGCGCCATCACCTGGCTGACGCGGTCCTGGAACTGCAGCTGCACCAGCGCCTCGCCGACCTCGCCCTGGATGCCGATGCTGTCCTGCTTGAGTTTGTCGGACGACTGCACCAGCGCGTCGGTCATGGCGCGGAAATCCTGCAGCACGGCGGCGATCATGCCTTCGGCCGACTGCATGGACTTGTCCTCCTGCTCGCTCGACAGCTCGGCGGCCTGGCTGGCGGCCAGGATGGCGCTGCTGATCAGGCCGACGCGGTTGGAGATGTTGCGGCCGGTCTCGGCCGAGCGGCTCGACAGGTTGCGCACCTCGGTGGCCACCACCGCGAAGCCACGCCCGGCCGGGCCGGCGCGCGCGGCCTCGATGGCGGCGTTGAGCGCCAGCAAGTTGGTTTGCGCGGCGATGCTGGCCACGCCCTCGGCCATGTCGCGCAGCTCGCGCGTGAAGCGTTCCAGGTCCTTGATCTGCGCCAGCATGGCCTGCTTGGACGACATGGCCGACTTCATCGACGTCACCACCGAGCCGAGCTGGCTTTCGCTGCGCGAGAAGATCTCGGTCATGGCGTTGCCACCGTGGCCGCTGTCGTGGCTGGACACGTGGACCGCGTCGTCGAGCTTGTCGACGATATTGGAGAAGCGCCCGGCCAGGTCGGCCACCGCCTCCTCCATCTGGCTGCGGGAATTTTCGATGTGGCGGCACCAGATCGGCAGCACGGCGTCGCCGAAGCGTTCGCGCGCGGCCAGGTAATCCTCGATCATGGCATGCTCGCCACCGCCGGGCAGGCCGGCGCCGCGCACGCTCCAGGCCGCGGCGGCCAGCAGCAGCGCCGCCCACAGGATGGTGTACCAGCCCCACGCGCTCCAACCCGCGACGATCGTCCCCAGGGCGCCCCCTCCGGCCAGGCCGAAGGGCAGCAGCAATTTGCTGTCGAGTCCGCTATTGTTCTTCACTGGATGCCACCCCACTGTAGTGTGCCGGCGCCGCGTTGACAGGGCGCCGTGAATCCAACTGTATCCCAGAAATAAAGCACGCGCCACAATGTAGGCGGCGATTCAATTGTATCGGTTGTTTTACGCGACAGGATTTTAAATAGCTTCCGAAGGGAAATAATTTGACGTTAAGATGCGGCCCGGCGCGCACGCCGGCCGCGTGCCTGTTGCGGCCGCGCAACCGCGCGCCGGACGCCAAATTACTAGCATTTCGGAAGCCACGCAGGCCACTTCGGACTCGACATTTGCGCGCTTCCCGGTTAGATTGCCAACGTTGCATGCCAATGATGCAAAGTTGACTATCAAATTATGGGGAATCAAATGAAACAATATGGCGCGGAATTTTTTGGAACCTTCTGGCTGGTGCTCGGCGGCTGCGGCAGCGCGGTGCTGGCCGCGGCTTTTCCCGGTGTCGGCATCGGCCTGCTGGGCGTGTCGCTGGCCTTCGGCCTGACGGTGCTGACCATGGCCTACGCCATCGGCCACATCTCGGGCTGCCACCTGAATCCGGCGGTGTCGATCGGCCTGTGGGCCGGCGGCCGCTTCCCGGCCAATAAGCTGGTGCCGTACATCGTGGCCCAGGTGCTGGGCGCGATCGTCGCCGGCGGCGTGCTGTACACCATCGCCAGCGGCAAGGCCGGCTTCGACGTCATGGGCGGCTTCGCCTCCAACGGCTACGGCGCCCACTCGCCGGGCGGCTACTCGCTGCTGGCCGCGCTGGTGACGGAAGTGGTCATGACCATGATGTTCCTGCTGATCATCCTGGGCGCCACCGACGAGCGCGCACCGAAGGGCTTCGCGCCGCTGCCGATCGGCCTGGGCCTGACCTTGATCCACCTGATCAGCATCCCGGTCACCAACACCTCGGTCAACCCGGCGCGCAGCACCGGCGTGGCGCTGTACGTGGGCGACTGGGCCACCAGCCAGCTGTGGCTGTTCTGGGTCGCGCCTATCGCCGGCGCGCTGCTGGGCGCGGCGATCTACCGCTTCATCGGCTCGCCGGAAAAGGCGTAAACGGTTTAAATCGTTTATATTGTTTAGATTATTTAGATTGTTTTAAGCCAGCATGGGGCGCGCGCGCCCCGGCACCGGAGGGCGCCGCAGCGCGGCGTCGTCCAGCTTGAAGATGCTGACCGCGGCCGCCAGCTGGGCCGCCTGCTCCTGCATCGCGTCGGCCGCCGCGGCGGCCTGCTCCACCAGCGCGGCGTTCTGCTGCGTCACCTGATCCATCTGCGTGATCGAGCTGTTGATCTGCTCGATGCCGTTGGTCTGCTCGCCGCTGGCGGTGCTGATCTCGGCCATGATCGCGGTCACCCGGCCGATGCTGCCCACCACCTCCTCCATCGTGCTGCCGGCCTGGCCCACCAGGCGCGTGCCGGCCGCCACCTTGCCGACCGAATCGTCGATCAGCGCCTTGATCTCCTTGGCCGCGCCGGCCGAGCGCTGCGCCAGGTTGCGCACCTCGGACGCCACCACCGCGAAACCCCTGCCCTGCTCGCCGGCCCGCGCCGCCTCCACCGCCGCGTTCAGCGCCAGGATGTTGGTCTGGAAGGCGATGCCGTCGATGACGCCGATGATGTCGACGATCTTCTTGGACGAGGCGTCGATCGAGGCCATGGTCTGCACCACGTCCGACACCACGGCGCCGCCGCGCTGCGCCACGTCCGAGGCCGACGCCGCCAGCTGGTTGGCCTGGCGCGCGTTCTCGGCGTTCTGCTTGACGGTGGCGGTCAGCTGCTCCATCGACGAGGCGGTCTCCTCCAGCGAGCTGGCCTGCTGCTCGGTGCGCGAGGACAGGTCCAGGTTGCCGGCGGCGATCTGCGACGAGGCGGTGGCGATGGCGTCGGTGCCGCTGCGCACGTCGCCGACGATGCCCACCAGCGCGGCCGACATGCGGTGCAGCGCCTGCAGCAGCTTGCCCGGCTCGTCCTGGTGGTAGCTGGCGGCACTGCGGCCGCGCTCGACCAGGTCGCCGCCGGCCACGCACTCGGCCAGCGCCACCGCCTCGTTGATGGGGCGGGTGATGCCGGCCGTCAGCCACCACGCGAACGCCACGCTGAAGGCCACCACCAGCGCCGCCATCGCCACCAGCAGGTTGCGGCTGTCCTTGGCCACCTGGTCGATGCGGGCGGCGGCGGCGTCGATTTCCTTGCGCTGGTGGTCCAGCATTTTCTGCAGCATCGCCTCGTAGGTCTTGGCGGCAGGGATGTAGGCGCTGTCGAGCAGCTGGGTGGCCTGCTCGGCGTCGCCGCCGGCCTTGAGTTTCATGACGCCGTCGCGCGCGGCCACATAGGCCTTGCGGGTGCCGACCAGCTCGGCCATCAGCGCCTTGTCCTCGTCGCTGGCCAGCTCCTCGATCTTCTTGATCAGGCCCTGGGCGTAGACGGTGTTGGTCTTGGCCTCCTCGGCAAAGAAGGTGGCCAGCGACGGATCGGCGCTCTTGGCCACGGCGGTGGTGCGGCGGATGCCGGCGAACACCACGCGGTACCAGTCGGCGATCAGGCGCTCCTTGGCCAGCGGCAGCTCCATCATGGTGCGGGTGGACTCGGCCACGCCCTGCAGGCGGTAGATGCCCAGCCCGGTGTTCAGTATCAGGATCGCCAGGATGACGGCAAACCCCAGCGATAAACGCCGTCCGATGTTGAGGTCGCTTATCTTCATTCCAGTCTCCGTTCGCGTGAAGTGGGGCCGATCCTGGCTCTGCCGGCTGGGATTTTATTAGTCTATGGTAACGCCAATCTGGTGGCGCGTACAACTGGTTGAAGTTTCAAATATATTTTCGATTTACATTCCGATTCACAACAAAACTTGCGCTGCGGACTGAGAAAACGTTTACACTTCCGGTGATTATCGACGGCCATTTGGATGCCGGGACGAAGACCACCACCAAAAATGAACCAGGCATTCTTAGATCACAGAGCAAAGTACCGGGAGACAATTGCCCGGCGTTTCAAAGTCACGCCGGACACATATGACGAGGTGACGCGCCTGTTGGCGCCGCTGGCGGTGGGGGTCAGCCTGCGCAAGGGCGAGTATCTGCAGCGCATCGGGGTGGTGGCCGCCAGCGTGCACTGGCTGCACAGCGGGGTGGCGCGGACCGGCTTCATCACCGAGACCGGCAACGAGGTGACGCTGCATTTCCTGACCGACGGCGAGACCGCGGCCGCGCACGACGACCTGCTGCGCGCGCGCGACGACGAGCCGGCGCTCAATTTCGTGGTGGCGGAGACGGCGGTGCACGGTTACCGGCTGGACTGGCTGGAGATCAGCAAGCTGGCGCACGACAACGGGCTGTTGCGCGATTACTACTTGAAGGTATCGGAGCGCGGCATCATCGACCAGAGCCGGCGGCGCTACCAGAGCGCCTCGCCGGCGCAGGGCCGGCTGAGCGCGTTCCGCCGCGAATATCCGGGGCTGGAGCAGCGCATCTCGCAAAAGGTGGTGGCATCCTTCCTGGGCATCACGCCGCAGTACATGTCGCAACTGCTGCGTAACCAAACGTAATTTGGGGTCAAGTCTGACATTCGGACACGAGCTCTTCAGTAACGCCTGCTACTGAAGAGCTCGTGTCCGAATGTCAGACTTGACCCCAAGTTGCTTTACTTCATGCCTTTGATCTTGTTCTTGTCGTCGACGAACACGACTTTCGGCTTGTAGTCACGGGCCTGGTCCTCGCTCATCGGCGCGTAGGTGCAGATGATCAGCAGGTCGCCCAGCTGGGCGCGGCGGGCGGCGGCGCCGTTCAGCGAAATCTCGCCCGTGCCGCGCAGGCCCGGGATCGCATACGTGGCGAAGCGCTCGCCGTTGTTCACGTTGTACAGCTCGATCTTCTCGTTGACCCAGATATCGGCCGCGTCCAGCAGGTCCTGGTCGATCCCGCACGATCCCTCGTAGTTCAAATCCGCCTGCGTGACCGTCACCCGGTGCAGCTTGGAGCGCAGCATTACTCGTTGCATAGACATCTTCTTCTTCCCTCAATTATTAAACATTCAAGCTTTGCATCCACACATATTGCCGTGCCGCGACGCGAGGCCGCCATCCTACCATTAGCCGCACACCGCCGTCTCATTTCAAGCCGAGGCCGCCCTCAACAACCACAGCCGCCGCGCTTTATGGCATATTGCCAGCTAGCAAATTGGAATGCAGGTTGGCAGCAATGAGATTAACCCGATTATTCGCACTCACCGGCGCAGTGCTGGCGTTGCTGGTGTGCGGCATGCTGGGGCGGCTGCTATGGGGCGAATGGCTGCACTACCGGGCCGCCGGCACCGGCAACCAGACGCTGCAGCTGATGCGGCGCGCCATGGTGGCCGCCGAAAAACTCTCCTTCGAACGCGGCCCCGTCAACGCCGTGCTGGGCGACCACGTGCCGGCCGACCCGGCCTACCGCGAGCGGCTGCGGCGCGCCCGCGCCGACACCGACCTGGCGCTGGCGCGGCTGCGCGACGAGCTGGCCGCCGACTCCGGCCCCGCCATTCCCGCCACCGCGCTGGCCCCGCTGCACGCGGCGCTGGCGGCGGCGCGGCGGACGGTCGACCAGCTGGCCGCCCTGCCGCCGCCCGAGCGCACCCCGGAACGCCTGGACGCGGCCGTCGAGCGCATGTTCGCGCTGGTGCCGCTGGCGCTCGACGCGGTGACCGGCTACACGCGCGCTTCGGAGCAGATCTATCCCAGCATCGCCCGCATCCTGATGAAGGCGCGCCTGACGGTCGAGCTGCGCGAGTACGCGGGCCGCCTCGGCTCGGCGCTGACGGTGCCGCTGGCGGCCGCCCGTCCGCTGGCCGAGAGCGACCATGAACGCCTGCAGTTCCTGCGCGGCCGCATCGAGCAGCTGCGCCAGCTGATCAAGCTCCCCGGCAGCGACATCGACAGCGAGCCGCGCGTGCTGGCGGCGGTGGCGCGCATGGACCAGGTCTACTTCGGCGCCGGCCAGCGGCTGGTGGCCGAGATCGAGCAGGCCAGCCGCGCCGGCCGCCCCTACGGCATGGACACCGGCCAGTTCGCGCAGCGCTACGTGCCGAACATGGCGCCCATCCTGGCGCTGCGCGACGTGCTGCTGGACGAGGCGCGGGCCCAGGCCCTGCGCGACTTCGAGACGGCGCGGCGCGAATTGATGCTGGCGCTGATGGTGGGCGCGGCCATCCTGCTGGCGCTCACGCTGCTGCTGCTGATCGTGCGGCGGCGCGTGGTGATCCCGCTGCTGCGCGCCACGCGCGCCGTGATCCGGCTGGGCAACGGCGACTTCTCGCCGCCGCCCAACGGCACCCGCCGCGACGACGAGATCGGCGACATGCTGCGCGCGCTGGCGACGCTGCGCGCCAACAGCATGGACCGCCAGCGGCTGGAGCTGGAGCGCGTGCGCCTGATCGAGGAGCTCAAGGTGCGCGCCGACACCGACTACCTGACCGGCATCCTGAACCGGCGCGCCTTCACCGTGGCCGGCAACCTGCGCCTGCGCGGCGCGTGCGAGGACAATGAATCGCTGGCGGTGATCCTGTTCGATGTCGACCACTTCAAATCGGTCAACGACTCCTACGGCCACGACGCCGGCGACCAGGTGCTGATCCGCATCGCCGAGGTGGTGCGCGACAGCCTGCGCGACGGCGAGATCGTGGCGCGCTACGGCGGCGAGGAGTTCGTGGTGATGCCGGCGTCCTGCGGCATGGAGGCGGCGCGGGCGCTGGCCGAGCGGCTGCGCGAGGCGATCGCGCGCGAGCCGCTGACGCTGAGCGACGGCCATATCCTGCGCGTGACGGCCAGCTTCGGCGTGGCCGTGGCGCACGGCCCGCACGCGGCGCTCGACGACCTGTTCCACGCCGCCGACCTGGCGCTGTACCGCGCCAAGCACAATGGCCGCAACCGGGTCGAGAGCCAGGTGTGAGCTACGAGTCGGCCAAGCCGATCATCAGCCTCTTGAGCACATCCTTCTTCGCGACGGCGTTCCAGTATTTGGTGGTGCGAACCAGCAGCGTCGCCGATTTCCTGATCGCCAAGCGCTGTACCGCCTCGGTTTGATCCAACGGGAACCTCACCTGCACCTTGCCCTGCTGAGTACGGATTTCCAGGCGGCCGGTATCGGTGATGCCGGACACAAGACCAGAAATTTTTTCGTCGTAAGTTTCCGGCTCCGCGACGGCATCCAACAGTACCTTCAAACGAACAATTTCGTCCGTGCTTCCCTGCCAGGTAAAGCACTGCGTTGGCGATTGCCAGGAAAATTCCGCAGACAGCCCGGCCGCTTTAATCGCCTTCATCGCATCGCCAAAATGCGCGGCGGCACGACCGCCCATCGCATCGACCGCATCATAAAAAGCATCATCATCTGCAGCAAGCAGATTGAACGTTTGCGTCAAGGTCGCATGCAGCAGACTCTCCCCCGACAAATCAGCGGCTGCGTTTCCGGTTAATGATATTCGGGCGGATCCCCGTGACAATCCGGCCAATTTCAAATTCAAAGTGTCCGCTATTTCGCCACCTATGCGCCCGTCTACAGCGCCATGACGGATACGGTAGGCAGCAGCTTTCCAGGCCTTCAACAACGGCTCGGCAATACGAATAAACGCTTCCAGCGAGATCGCCCCGTCGGCTTGGGGACCAATAAACCTCAAATCAAGCAGTTCGCCGACTTGCGCGGCACATGCTAATTGCAAATCCTGCGCAGCGTCCGTAGCTGCTTGCTTCTGATTTCTGGCTGTGGCTTGCAACCAGAAATCGGCGGGGTTCTGCGCCGCTTGCGCCGATGATTCATGCGCGAATCCGGCGAGCGTCTGCGCGTGCTTCTTCAGGAATTCAATGCTCATATGCTTAGCTCCACAAAACCCTTGGCACCCTTACCATCGTGCTGAAAGCCAAATAGTCCGCGCCAATAGGCCTCACGCCCTAATTTTTGGCTCGGTTCCGGGCTTTCCATATAAAAATCGATTCCGAACCGGGCACCAACTCCCACCCGGTCAATCAGCGGCAGGACTTGCTGCTTTTCCATATCGCTTAGCGGCACCGTGAACGAGGGATTCCACATGATGCGGTCGATGTCATCCGGCGCAAACTTGGAGGTCAGATATGAGCCGTCTATCCACAGTATAGCGCTTACATATTTTGTCTGGAGATTTGAGACCCACTGTTGAAATAGCAGGAAAAGACGCTGTCGCTGGTCGTCATCGGGGAACGGGGAAACAGCCAGTTGCTCCAGTTCCGGAAGCGTCATTCGATGTATGCCGGCGGTCAACAGCGGCGGGCAGTCTGGTTTAGGCATGTGGCCTCCTGGCGCGGATAACTTGGACTAGCTTAACCGCGCCAGCGCTCAGGATTTCGTTAAATATCAACCAGTCCTACGCGGTGCCTACTTCGCGGCCGGCTCGGACTTGGGCGGCTTGACCGGCGTGAAATTCAAATCGCGGAAGTCGTAGCTGAAGTCCGTCTCCATCGAGATGGGCGCCATCTTCATGCGCTCGATGCTGGCGTCCGGGTTCAGCGCGAACGTCACGTAGGCGTCGGCGTTGAGGTTGCGCTGCTTCCAGCGCACGATGAAGGTGTCGTGCTGGAAGTGCTCCAGCTCCCCCGTCAGGTCCGGCGTGCGGGTGAAGCTCATGATGCGCTTCTTGCCCTCGGCGCGTATCGTCACCTTGCCGTACCACGGGTCCTCATACTCGCCGTCGTAGGACGCCAGCGGCAGCGACGGCGCCGACTTCGCGGCGCGCGCGCCGGCCTCCTTGCCCTGCCGTTCCAGCTCCTCCTTGTGCGCCGCCGCTTCCTGGTCGGCGTACAGCTTGATCCAGTCGCTGGCCGGCACGTTCAGGTACTGGTCCAGGATGCGCCAGTACAGCGACGCCATCGCCGGGCTGTTCTCGGCGTTGGTCAGGATGGCGATGCCGAGCTTCTCTTCCGGCACCATCAGCACCGTCGAATAAAAGCCCTGCAGCGCGCCGCCGTGCATGGCGATCTTGCGGCCCTTGTAGTCGCGCAGGCTGAAGCCCAGGCCATACGCCGAGAAGTTAGGCTTGGTCGCGGCCAGCGCCGGTTTCGGTTCGCGGATGCGCATCGGCGTCTGCTCCGACCACATCTCGTTCAACTGCTTGGCGCTGATCAGCTGCGTGCCGTTTTCCAGCTTGCCGCCGCCGAGCAGCATCGTCATCCAGCGCGCGATGTCCTCGGCGTTGGTGTTGATGCCGACCGCGCCCACCGCGTTCTCCACCGGCATCGGCTTGACCACCGCGGCCTTGTCGTCGATCTTGCTGTGCGGCGCGGAGTAGTCGCCGCTGGCCAGCATTTCGGCGACGCTGGTCTTGGTGCCGTTCATGCCCAGCGGCTCCAGGATGCGGTCGTGGATGGCCGCGCCCCATGGCTTGCCTGCCTTGGCGGCGACGATCTTGCCGGCCACGATGTAGAGCAGGTTGTCGTAGGCGTAGCTGTTGCGGAAGCTGGTGGCCGGCTTCACGTAGCGCAGCCGCTCGATGATTTCATCGGTGCTGAAATTGGTGGTCGGCCACCACAGCAGATCGCCCGCGCCCAGACCCAGGCCGCTGCGGTGCGTGAGCAGGTCGCGCACCGTCATCGCGCCGGTGACGTAGGAGTCGTACATCTGGAAGTCCGGCAGGTGCTTGGTGACCGGATCGTCCCAGGCGATCTTGCCCTCGTCGACCAGCATCGCCAGCGCGGCGGCGGTGAAGGCCTTGGAGTTGGAGGCCACTTCGAACAGGGTCTTGCCGTCCACCGGCGTCGGGTCGCCCAGCTTGCGCACGCCGTAACCCTGGGCGGAGATCACCTTGCCGTCCTTGACGATGGCGATCGCCATGCCTGGCACGTCGAAGGTCTTCAGCGCGAGCTTGACGTCGGCGTCGAGGTTGTAGGCCGGCGCGGCGGCCAGCGCCGGGACGGAGACCGCCAGCACCACCAGTGCGACGGTGAAGGTACGAGAGAATTTCAGCATCGTTATTTTTTGAATTGTTTGTCGACCGATCCCTGGGTGACCGGGTGATAGTGCTCGCGCGCCTTGGCGTAGACCGCCTTGGCCCATTCCCGGTCGCCCGGATTCTTCAGCAGCGCGGTGTACAGCGGCACCACGAACTTCTGGCGGCCCACGCTCATCAGGAAGGTGTTGAGCGGCTCGCGCACGTTGTAGCCGGCCTTGATCGAGGCCAGGTAGAAGCGGTAGGCGATTTCGTTGTTGCCGCTCTTGCCCAGCGCGAAGGCCTGGTCCAGCTCCTGCAGCTGCGTGGCGTTGGCCTTGCCGTCGATATCGTTCAGGAAGTGCATCCACTCCAGCGCGATCCAGGCCTTGCCGTTCAAGTCCTTGGTCGGCAGCTCGCCCTTCAGCCACGCGGTGCGCTGCGCGTCCAGCGCGGCCAGGCGCGGCGAGGCCGCGTGCTTGGCGCTGGCCGGAATGCCGGCGCCGTACAGCCACTCGTCAAGCTCCGCCTGCGTCATCACTTCCGGATGCGCGTCCAGCAGATTCTTCTTCAGGTAGGCCACGAATTCGTCGGTGGTGGCGGACTTGAACGCGTGCTGGTCGAACCAGCCGCGCAGGAAGGGATCGAACACCTCGCGGCCGGCGCGCTGCTCCAGGGTGCGCAGCAGCCACGCGCCCTTCGGATAAACCAGGCCGCTGTCGGTGTAGCTGGCGGCGCTGGTGTCGGCATCGCGCGTGACCAGCGCCTGCTTGGCCGCCGGGATCGACGGCAGCGAGGCCAGCGCCTCCTCCTGCTCGACCTGCAAGTTCATCTCCGCCACTTCCTCGCCGTACAGCTTCTCGACGATGCGGGTGGTGACGTAGGTGGTGAAGCCTTCGTTGAGCCAGAAGTGCTTCCACGAGGCGTTGGTCACCAGGTTGCCGGACCAGGAGTGCGCCAGTTCGTGCGCGATCAGGTCGACCAGGCTGCGGTCGCCCGCGATCATGGTCGGCGTGAGGAAGGTCAGGCGCGGGTTCTCCATGCCGCCGATCGGGAACGACGGCGGCAGCACGATCATGTCGTAGCGCTCCCACCGGTATGGGCCGTACAGGCCTTCGGCGGCGCTGATCATTTTCTCGGTGTCGGCCAGCTCGTAGGCGGCGGCCTCGATGCGCGCCGGCTCGGCGTAGACGGCGGAGCGCGGGCCGATGGTGCGCACGTCGATCTCGCCGATGGCGATGGCCAGCAGGTAGGACGGAATCGGCTGCGCCATCTTGAATTTCCAGCCGCCGGCGCCGGTCGCGTTCTGGTCGTTCTCGGCGCTCATCACCACGCGCATGCCGGCCGGCGCCTCGATGCGCGCGCTGTAGGTGAAGCGCACGGCAGGCGTGTCCTGCACCGGCGCCCATGAGCGGGCGTTGATTTCCTCGGACTGGCTGAACATGAACGGACGCTTGCCGGACATGGTCTGCTGCGGCGACATCCACTGCAGCGCGGCGGCCGACGGCGCGGTGCGGTAGTACACGCGCACCTTCTGCGGCTGGAACGCCAGCGCGATGCGCAGCGCCCGGCCCTTCTCGGCGTCCGGCTTGTCGAGCATGAAGGAGGCGGCGCTCCAGCGGCCGTTCGGGTTGAGCACCTGCACCTTGGCGATATTGAGTTCGTTCGTGTCCAGCACCAGCGTGCGGGCGGAGGGATCGATCCAGTTCAGCGTCAGCTCGGCGTAGCCGGCCAGCGTCTTGTGGCCGAAGTCGGCCTTCAGGTCCAGATACAGGTCGCTGGTGCGCACCTGGTCGTAGCGCGCGTAGCTCAGCGGGTCGGCATGGGCGACGCCCAGCGCCGCGAGGGCGGCCAGGACGAACGCGGACAGTTTTTTCTTGATAGGCATGGTGGTCTTTTCAATGTTGACTGAAGCGCGAAGCAGAATAGCATAGCCATGTATCGAAGATGTGTACATCCGCACGCTATGCTATCATTCGCTCCGTAAGTGGGGAGTAGTCGGCTTGCGCCGCCCGGCGCAAGAACCTGTGTCAACATAATCGGTCCGCAGACCGTGGTGCAGGTGGTTGAAAAACTTGACGAGACCATGATCGAGGTGCGGCCATGATGGGCCGGAGTCGCGCCTGGATCATTGGTTAATCGTTTCCGGCCCGCGTACCACTGAAAATCCCATGGAAGCCTTCCTCGTCTCTACCGGTATCGTCGCCCTCGCGGAAATCGGCGATAAAACCCAGCTGCTCGCCTTCTGCCTGGCCGCCAAGTTCCGCCGCCCGCTGCCCATCGTCGCCGCGATCTTCGTCGCCACCATCGCCAACCACGCGTTCGCCGCGGCGGTCGGCGCCTGGATCACCAGCCTGCTGGGTCCCGACATCCTGCGCTGGGTGCTGGGCGCATCGTTCCTGGCGATGGCCGCGTGGACGCTGGTGCCGGACAAGATCGACGACGACGACATGCCGCTGGCGAAGTACGGCGTGTTCCTGACCACGCTGATCGCCTTCTTCGTCGCCGAGATGGGCGACAAGACGCAGGTGGCCACGGTGGCGCTGGCGGCGCGCTATCACAGCCTGGTGGCGGTGGTGTGCGGCACCACGTTCGGCATGATGCTGGCCAATGTGCCGGCGGTCTACCTGGGCGACCGCATCGCGCACCGCGTCTCGCTCAAGCTGGTGCACGGCATCGCGGCGCTGGTGTTCGCCGTGCTGGGCGTGGCGACGCTGCTGGGCGCCGGGTCCAGCCTCGGCGCGTAAGGTCAAGTTCTTTATGTCCCGCTCCGTGTGTTACCGCACGGATGCGAGTAAATTAACAATCTATTATACTTGTCACTTCAGTATATGCAGGG
>Ga0308157_10004585_pt1 | contig 18204 bp, 19 predicted proteins | sample PhyBR1_FD_201035 | JGI IMG/M metagenome (GOLD analysis project Ga0308157, IMG submission 201035) | Phyllosphere microbial communities from UC Gill Tract Community Farm, Albany, California, United States - DLSLB.R1 | ecosystem: Host-associated > Plants > Phyllosphere > Unclassified | place: USA...
CGAGGATCTCCGGCCAGGGCTATGGCGAGAGCCAGCCAAAGGTGAACTGCACGAGCTGCACCGAAGAGGAGCACGCGCAGAACCGCCGTTCGGAGTTCATTATCGTGAAGAAATAAGGATTCGTAAGAACCGACTTCTAATAGTAAAGCCCCGCACATCCGTGCGGGGCTTTTTTATGCGGTCCAAAAGGATACTCATATCTTTAACCGCCAAGTTCGGGCATTGCGGAATAATCGGTCAGGCCCAATTTATTACCGAACGGATCGGTAAACTCTACAGCAAGGCCTGTCATAATTGAAAATGGCTCACTTAAAAAAACAACGCCTTTCTGTTTTAGCATTTCATAGGATTGCCGAACGTCGTCTACTGTGAACCAAATTGCTGGCTTTGCATCCGGCGCACTATTGACGATAATGGCAGGTTCACTACTGCCTACCTTAAACGCAGTCATGCCTTTGTCGGCAAAATCAAACTTGATATCCAGTCCAAGCTTGCTGTTGAAGAACTCTTTTGCCTCGTCCAGATTGTTGACAGGCAGAAAGAAATTATCATAGTTTTTAATTATTTTCATAAACCCTCGAGTATTATAAGTTAAGTTTTCATTAGTATGTAGTCTTCAGTTACATTGCGGGTCATGAGGCTATTTTTTTACTGCGCCGAGGCGATAAACTTTTGTAAGCCATTTTTCCCGCTGTTCAGTGGTTGCCGTTTTAACAATACCGATAATGGTTACCTTTACAGGCTTCACACCGCAGAATTCAAGGACAGATTTTTTAAGCTGGTTGATACTGGGCCTTCCAAAAAATATACGGTAATACCAGCCAGGCTGGTCCATCGTCGTAATAATATGTGCTGTTTTTCCCTGCAGAAGCTTATCCCACCAGACTGATTTTTCCCTGTATTTAAAAGCCAAACCAGGCAGGAAAAGCCGGTCTATAAAACCTTTTGTTATGGCAGGAAGCCCACCCCACCATACGGGATGTATCCATACAAGATGATCTGCCCACCGGATGGTTTCCCAGGCACGGACCAAATCCGGTTCCCAATCAAGTTTTTTCCGATAACCAAATTGAAGATTCGGATCGAAATTAATTTCCCTGACAATGATTTCCCGTATTTCAGCTCCGGAATTCCCTGCTCCTTGTTTGTAGGCATTAGCCAAGGCAGAATTGAAGGAACCGGCATCGGGATGTCCATTGATAATGGCTATTTTTTTCATCTTTTTTCCCTTAGTTCAGCATTATAGATTCCAGAGATCGCTGGATAGTTTCAACTATTTAAATTCCTGCCAACCTGAAGTAAAGTTAAGTAATTTATTACAATTTATGAAATATCTGAGTTTGAAATACTGATGAACTGCCAGCCTTTAGCGAAGCCAAAACAGCAATAAAAGAGTATCTCCTGGATACATTAGAAGGTTAGATGTGAAAGATAAAAGTGTAACTTTGACTTTGCAGGCCAATTTCCAATTATACATTTTGCGATAAGTCTACATATGGGATGCTCCCTGCTTATAATTTAAGGGTGTAAAATAAATCGCTGGATTTGTCCCCGATTGTGGATGTCGCTCGTCATCATGGTGAACAATAATTTTAAAACAATGAAAGAATTTGCATTAATCTTCAGACTAAGCGACATTGGTGATTTTAGGCCATCACCTGAGCAAATGCAGGAAAGGATGAATTGGCTTGCAGGCATTGCAGCACAGAACAGGCTGGTAGACAGGGGTAACACACTTTTGACCAATCCGGGGAGTGCCGTAACCGTAAAGCCCGGAAAAGTGGTAACCGACGGACCCTACACTGAAATCAAGGAATTTATCAGTGGTTACATTGTAATTAAGGCAGATTCGATTGATGAAGCGGTGGCAGTTGCAAAGGCGAACCCTATCTTTGAACAGGTTGGCGGAAGTATCGAAGTTCGGGAGATTTTAAAGCGGGATTAGAATTGGTGGAAAGACAATCGCATAACGAACTTTTAACGCACTTGTTCCGGCAGGAGTATACGAAAATGACGGCTGTTTTATGCCGTCATTTTGGCTTGAAGCATTTCGAGATTGCAGAGGATATTGCATCTGAGACCTTCCTGAAAGCATCCGAATATTGGGCAATCAACGGAGTTCCCGATAACCCCACCGCATGGCTTTATACGGTTGCGAAAAACAAAGCCAGGGATTATTTTAAAAATTTATCAATCTTTGAAACCAGGATCAGGGACCAGTTCACTGCAGAAAATGATGAAAGCGGGCATAGTTATGAAATCAGCACGCAACTTATTTCCGATAGCCAGCTTGCAATGATATTTGCAGTATGCAATCCTGCAAATTCAAGCAAAGGCCAAATCTGTCTTGCATTACAGGTTCTCTGTGGTTTTAGCATAGAGGAAATTTCAGAAGCCTTCCTGACAAAAACCGAAACAATAAAAAAGCGGCTGCACAGGGCACGCATGAATTTAAGGAATGACAATTTTGAGATTGAACGCTTAAATAAAAACGACATCGATATGCGGTTGGATGTGGTTTTAAAAACCTTGTACCTGCTTTTTAACGAGGGATATTTTTCCAGGTCTAATGACAGGCAGGTTAGGGGCGAATTATGTTCGGAAGCAATGAGAATGATGCTTTTACTGACTGAAAACCCGTTGACAAACACTGCACAGGCAAATGCATTACTGGCCCTGATGTGTTATCAGAGTTCCAGGCTGGAAGCCAGAACGAGCGACAAGGGTGAGCCAATCTTGTTTGAGGAGCAGGATAAGCACCTCTGGGACGAGACACTCGTGGACAGGGGAAATTACTACCTTGTCAGGGCAACGGACACAGGGGAAGTCTCGAAGTATCACCTGGAAGCCGGAATCGCGTATTGGCATACAACAGGGAAGGAGGATATTAAGTGGCAAAATATCTTGGGACTTTACAATCGGCTGATTCTTATCGAGTATTCACAGGTGACGGCCTTAAACAGGACATTTGCTTTTGCCATGGTATATGGATGCCAAGAGGCACTTGCAGAGGCCCAAAAATTGGAACTTGAAGGCAGCAGTTCGTATCACGCCCTGCTGGGGCATTTGTATTCAGGATTGGACAGCACCAAAGCCACAGAACATTTTCACATTGCGATTAGCCTGACGAAATCTAAAGCAGAGAAACAGACACTCAGCAAAAAAATTCAAAGGCTCCCTGATGGCCATACTTCGGTCAAATAAGGCAATCCGCTATCAAGGTCGTATGCTATTTGATGCACATTAATACTTACTCGCATTTATCGGTGCATAATATTTTCATTGATCCTTAAATCTATTTGATAGCATCCAGCAGTTGCCCTTTTTCTTCCACAACATGATTTCCCCATTGCGTAATTGCCTCCAGAACCGGAGCCAGGTTTGCTCCAAAGCCGGTCATGCTGTAAATTACTTTTAGAGGAGGTTTCTTGCCGTATACTTTCCGTGAAATCAGGCCATCCTTCTCCAACTGCCTTAACTGCAGGCTCAGGGTCATTTCGGTAATTGCTGGAATTTCTTTGCGAAGTTCATTGTACCTTTTTTCCCCATCCTTTAAGTGGTAGAGAATAACTGCTTTCCATTTCCCACCGATGAGATCCATGGTCAGGCTTACAGTACATGGGTATATTTTTCCTGCCAGCGCTACGAAGTTACTTGTACATTCGGTATTCATTTCGCATTGAATTTTACCTATCTGATTTGATAGGTATTGTACAGGCAATATACTAAATTTACTTTTGCTACTAAAATAATTATAGTATGGCATTAGTAATATTAGCACATCCGAATCTTGAAGAATCGCTGGCAAACAAGACCATTGTTGAGGAACTAAAAAATAGCGGTATTGCTATTGAGATCAGGGATATTCATCAGTTGTATCCCGATTACAATATTGATGCAGGGGCAGAGCAGGAGGCCCTGCTGCGTCACCGGACGATTGTCTTCCAGTATCCCTTTTATTGGTACAGCATGCCAGCGATATTAAAGCATTGGTTTGATGTAGTTTTCGAGCACCAGTTTGCCTATGGATCGGAGGGGGACAAGCTCAAGGGGAAGAATTTCGTACCCAGCTTCACCGTGGGATCGTCGGAAAGCAGCTATACCGCTCTGGGTTTCCAGCACTTCAGGATATATGAATTCTGCAAACACCTGGAACAGACGGCATACCATACACAGATGAACTATACAGAACCTCTCTATTTCCACGGTACTTCGCTGGCAGCGGGCTATGGCGAGCAGGAGATAAAGATAAACGCGAAGCACCATGCGAAAAAATTGATTGAGCGCCTGGCCGCATTAGAATAAAGTGTCCATGCGTTTGGGATAAGCAGCAATGGGACTATTTGATAGTTACTTTTTATATCGATATGATACCATTTAAAAAACCCATACCTTAAAAAAGCAAATTATGGTAAATCGCTGCAATTGCCGGAACGTTGCAGATGTATTAAATACAAATAATGTAAATGTTGCCGTTGCCGGTCAAAATTGAGCACTAATTTATACAAAAGGGAAGATTCGGGAATATTCCGGATTTGCTTAAATCTTATTAGGCTTACTGACATATTTATTGCCTTTGATAAAGAACCGCCATGGCAGTAATGCATCTTCCCGGGCGTATGCTACACCTACACGTGGCGTTGCAGCGATTTGATCGGTAGTATATCGAATCCCATGATCTTCAACCCAGATTTCCTCTCCGGTTAAATCTTTTTTATTGAAGGAACGATCAATCCCTAAAGCTTTGGCCGCAGAACCGGGACCAGATGAAATGGCAGCTTTGTTAGAAGGTATATTTCGTCTGTGTTCCATTATTTCTTTACCAATTAATGGTTCGATGCCTCTTATCAGTACTGCGTGAGGCTCACCTTCTACAGAACTGACAATATTGAAGAGGTTATGGATGCCATAACACAAATAAACATAAGATATGCCTCCCTGGCTGTATAGCGTTTCATTTCGGTTAGTGCGCCTCCCGCCATACGCATGAGACGCTTTGTCCTGTACACCATTGTAAGCTTCCGTTTCTACGATTATACCCGCGGATATTTCTCCGCCTATATTCGTAAATAATACTTTTCCCAAAAGATCTTTAGCCAGAAAGATTACATCCTGATTTAAATAATATGAAAATTCGAGTTTCAAATTGAATATATAAATTTTTTTACAAATACGCTGATCATGAAGCCAGGATATATGATGTTTCGGTTATTAAAGATTGTATTAGCTCTCTTCCGCCAGCGGGTCAACATTCATCCAGCGGCCTATTGTGGCATCATAGTTCCTCCATCAGTAATAGATTAATTACTATACTAAACATTCCAGTCTATCTTTTCCATATCATCAATTGTAAATTTATATTTCCTGGTATATATATTCTTCGATAGAATGGTATCCCAACCATTCTTATCTACTAAATTCTTTTCTATAATAAAGAGTATAATTTGCCATTCTTTGACTTTTTGGTAAAATCATCCCAAAAGCGAGGTTTACCTTTCCAGCCATAGTTTAAATTTAGGCATCTTTATTCGGCTTACGATCACCTCAGCATTTCGGTCCCTCTTCAGCATAATTTTGGCTTTCTCGTTAAAATCCTTATGGATGCTCTCGAAACTGTCGATGTGCAATATGTACTGCCTGTTTACCCGGAAGAAATAGTGCGGGTCGAGTTGCTCTTCCAATTCTTCCAGAGTGTAAGGTACACTAACATTGGAGCCGTCGGTAAGCTTAAATTGTACTGATTTATATTCAAGGAAAATATAATCTATATCTTTTACGGGAATCATTTTATAGGATTCACGATAGTGCAGCAGGAAACGGCTCTTATAGCTTTTCTGCTGAGTGCGAAACATTTCAAGGACTGCTCCAATGTCATCTGCCGAAAGTTGTGGTTCAATACGCTTAACCTTTGCCAGGGCTCCTGCAAGTTCCTCCCTTACAATGGGTTTGAGCAGGTAGGCCATGCCATAGACTTTAAATGCCTGCAACGCATATTCGTCGTAAGCCGTTGTAAAAATAACAGGTGACTGTATGTCGGTTCGCTTAAATATTTCGAATGACAGCCCGTCTGCGAGACGAATATCCATAAAAATAATATCAGGCCTTGCATGGGATTCAAGCCATGCCAGGCTTTCCTCGATTGTAGGCAGGATAGACAGTAGCGTAGCTGTTCCGTCAATTTGTTCTACCATGCTCTTCAGCAATTCGGCATTGAACTGTTCGTCTTCAATGATAAGGTAATTCATAGCGCTGTCTATTGTTTTAGCAAAGGCAATCTCACTTCAAAAGAAACTTCACTTGCAACAATTTCAGGTTGGATGCCCTGTAGCAATTGATAACGATTGCAGATATTTTTGAGTCCCATCCCGGTTGTCTTATAGTCAATATTGATTCGTTGCACATTATTTTTAACGCTGATTATTTCACCCTGTACGCTTTCAATCGCCAGCTTTAATGGCTGCTTTTGCGTAGCAATATTATGCTTAATGGCGTTTTCTACCAATAATTGAAGGGTAAGGGGCGGAATTCCTTTTTGTTTGTCGGCGTCCTTTATATTGATCCACAGGTGTACACTTTCGCCAAAGCGTATCTTTAAGAGATGAAAATACATTTCAACGCATCGAAGTTCTTCTTCCAGTAGTACAATATCCTTTTTTCCCGTAGTTAATATGTAACGGTAAACCTGCGAGAGATTGGACAGGAATTGCTTCGCCAACCTTTGGTCTGTTTCTATAAGTTGGGTCAGGATGCTAAAATTATTGAACAGGAAATGAGGGTCCAGCTGCAGCTTCAGTACTTCCAGTTCGGACTGCAATGCGTTTTCCCGAAGCTGATGTGACAGGAGTTCAAGCTGGCTGCTTTCAATGACCTTAGCTTTCCATTTCTCAAAAAAGAAAAAGGAATTGTAAAAGCTGTTTACGAATGCGGCGACTATCAAATTAACCACTAGGTAATACCTTACGGATAATTCCACTTCCTGGCTGTTCTCAGATGATTCGGGCCATATCCATGTGTAAAATATGTCTTCAAGGTAAAGTAGTAGAAACATGCTTACAATAACAACACCGGTAGTAATTAGGAACTGGGCCAGAATGTTATTGCCCAAAATCTCCCTTCGGTTGGCCCAAACGGAGAGCAGCCGGATAATCCAGAAAAGTATAGTATATATCAGGATGCCGCCTGCAACCGTAATGCCTATTTCCGACCACTTTGCCTTGGCGTAGAAGTCCCACCAGCTGCTTAAAGGGTTCAGCAGGTATTGCACTATATTGGCAAGGGCAAGCGATACCGGTACGCCGCTCCACTGGTAAATACGTTTCCATAAATGGCTTGTATGATCAATTTTTTCAACCATTGCTTAATTTCCTCCTAAGGATTTGTAAAGGGCAATGTAAGCATTTATTTCTTTTTGGATTGCCACTGTATGGGCCAATTCTGCCTGGAAATAACTTTGCTGTACAGTAAGTACCTCAAGGTAATTTGCCTCACCATACTTGTAGAGCAATTGTGCATCTGCTATTGCTTTGTCCATTGCTTCCTTACGGTTGTTTGCCTCCTGTACTTGTTCGTGAATGTAAGTTATAGTGCTTAATGCTGTGCTTACTTCCTCCACGGCAGTCAGTACTGATTTCCTGAATTCATGGACGGCTGATTCCTTTTGGTGCTGGGCTTGCTGATAGGCCGACCTGATGCTCCGCCTGTTGAAGATGGGTTGTGTTAGTCCTCCTGCTACCGTCCCGAATAAGGATGCAGGAATAGAAAACCAATTGCCTGCCTTTGTGGCATTAAGCCCGCCCTGGGCGGTAATTTTCAGGCTCGGATAAAATTCTGTCCTGGCTATTCCTAATCGGGCATTGGCAGCCCGCAGCTGCAATTCCTGTCTTTTCACATCCGGGCGGTTTGCCAACAGGTCTGCAGGAACTCCTGTAAGCAGCTCTGCCGAGAATACATTTCCCTCAAACAAAGAGGCACGTACTATTGTATTGGGATAACTTCCCGATAATAGCATTAGCGCATTTTCCTGTGCTTTTATGCTGGCCATTATCTCAGGAATCAGCGCCCTGGTCTCTGCGAGTTGCACCTCCGATTGCTTTAATGCGAGCGAGGTTACATCACCAACAAAATATTGTGTTTTAAGTATTCCCAGGGTTTCCTGCATGCTTTTTTCTACCGTTTTCGTGATTCTTAACTGTTCATCAAGACTGAGCAGGTTATAATATGCCTGCCCTGTCTGGGCAATCAGCTGCACACGCATGGCCCTGCGGTTTTCAGCATGGCTAAAATAGGTAGATAGTGCTTCCTCGCGTTGCCTTTTCAACTTGCCCCAAAAGTCAATATCCCACGAAACTGATGGCGCAAAATTGTATTCCTGGAATAAAAGCCCATTTGCAAAGGAGCCCGTCATGCTGTTTTTAGAGAGCCGCTGGACGCCGCCGTTAACCTGCAGACTGATTTCCGGGAGGTAATTGAGCTTTACACTTTTAAGAGCTGCTTCTGACGCCAATATCTGTTCTGAAGCTATAAGCAGGTCTGGATTATTTTCCATTACCCTGTCTAAAATCTTCAAAAGGTTTTCATCTGAAAAGAAATGCCGATAGGGGGGAAGCTCTACGATATTTCCATCTGTTACGGCCGGTATTTTTTTGAATGTTTCAGGAAGTTGCAGTTCCGGACGGGAGTAATCTTTTGTAACCTTACATTGTACGAATCCTGTTACTATCACTGCGAATATAAAATATTTTACAAGTCTTTTCATTTTAAATCATTTTACGGTCTGATATTTTATCCTGCAGCCCCTGGAAAATCATATACAAAATAGGTATTACCAATGTACCGAGAAGCACACCGGTAAGCATCCCGCCTGCAGCACTGATACTGATAGACTGATTTCCAACTGCGGTTCCGCCTTTGGCTAACATTAACGGAACTAAACCGGCTATGAAGGCGAAGGAGGTCATAAGGATAGGCCGAAGACGCATTTTAGCACCCATGATCCCCGCCTCGAAGGTTGACAATCCCGCTTTGCGCTGCTGTATAGCAAACTCAACAATCAGAATAGCGTTTTTAGCCAATAGCCCCACTAGCATAATCAGTGCAATCTGCACATATATATTGTTGTCTATTCCTGCAACCCCGATGGCGAGAAACACACCTAAAACTCCGGTGGGCAGCGTTAACATAACAGCCAGCGGCAAAAGATAGCTCTCGTACTGTGCAGCGAGCAGAAAATACACGAAAAGGATACTGAGCCCAAAAATGAACAGCATCTGCGAACCCGAATTCCGTTCCTGGAGGCTCAGCCCGCCATATTCGTAACTGTAACCTTTCGGCAAACCACTTTTCAATACCTTGTCAATAACTTCCATCACCCTGCCACTGCTTGCCCCATCGGCAGCATTTACATTGACGCTGATGCTGTTGTAAAGATTATACCGGCTGATACCTTGCGGCCCGAATATCTTTTTGAGGGTTACTAATGTAGATATTGGAACCATTTCATTGAGCTTGTTACGAATCATGATGTTGTCCAGCGATGTCTCATCTTTCCGGAATTCGGCTTCAGAGCGAACGTTAACCCGGTAAAGTTTTCCAAAGCGTACAAAATCGGTCGTTTGGGATCCTGTCAGGTACAACTGCAACGCATCCATAACCTCTTTTGGGGTCAAACCTAACTGCTGCGCCTTGTCCTCATTTAAAATAACGTCGTATTGCGGATAATCGCTGCGGAACGTTGTAAATGCCATCCCAATTTCGGGCTGGCGATTCAATTCAGCAATCACCCTCTGGCTTATGGCTTCAAAATCGGAAATGTTGCCGGATGTCCTGTCCTGCAATACAAATTCTACACCCCCGGCAGTACCGAAACCTTCAACGGCGGGATTACGGAATATCAGGAATTCGCCCCTTATCTTTCCTTTCATAGCCTTTTCTATCTTTTGCATCACTTCATTAATATCTGATATCCTTCCCCGTTCTCCAGGGCTTTTCAGTGTAATGAAGCCCATGGCAGAATTGGGGGCAGAACCGGAACTAAAGAGGCTGAATCCTGAAACGGTGCTGATACTTTTTACCTCAGGCATTTTGCCTACTATTTCTGTGGCCTTTTCCATTTCCTTTGTAATAAATTGAAGGTTGGCGCCGGCCTGTAGATTGACTACAAACATTAAATTGTTATCGTCTTCTTCAGGTACGAAACCTTTTTGTGCGTTATCCATCAGTAGGTATGCTCCTATGGAAACCAGTACCAGTGACCCGATGGCGATAAACTTCTTTTTCCCAAGAAACCGTATAGCACCAACATATTTATCTGTCATGCGTTCAAAACTTATATTGAAGGCGTGTGCAAACCTGCGATTAAATTTTTTATCTCCGTCCTTCGCATCATGGTGTTGGTTTTTTAGAAGAAGAGCACACAAGGCAGGACTTAATGTAAGGGCATTTACAGCCGAGATAAGTATTGCTATTGCCAGGGTATAGGAAAACTGTTTGTAGAAAATCCCAGCCGGTCCTTCCATAAAGCCTACGGGAAGAAAAACTGCCGACATAACAAGGGTTATGGAAATTATGGCCCCGCTTATCTCACTCATGGCTGCGGCGGTTGCGGTTTTTGCATCCTCTCCGGTCTGCTGCATTTTTGCGTGAACGGCTTCCACTACTACTATGGCATCATCGACCACGATGCCTATTGCCAACACCAAAGCAAAAAGCGTAAGCACATTTACTGAGAACCCAATAAGATAGATAAAGAAGAATGTGCCTATGATGGAAACGGGTACCGCAATAGCAGGGATAATGGTGGAACGGAAGTCCTGCAGGAAAATCAGCACCACTATAAATACCAGGATGAATGCTTCTATAAGGGTAGACTTCATTTGAGAAATGGAGGCCTCCAACCTATCCTTCATGTTCTGTATAACTTCGAAGCGAATGCCGTCAGGTACGCCTGCCTGGAATTTTTCAAGAGATTTTTCTACCTCGGTAGCAATATCGTTCGCATTGGAACCGCTTGCCTGCATTACGGCAAAAATAACCGAGGGCATGCCATCAGTATAGGTATCGCTGTTGTAATTGGAAAGGCCAAGTTCAATACGGGCTACATCTCCAAGGCGCAGTATTGAGCCATCACTGTTGGAGCGGAGGATTATCTTTTCAAATTCTTCGGGTTTGTCCAGCTTGCCTTTATAACGCAATACGTATTGCAGGGAAGCATCGGTTTCTTCTCCCAGGCTGCCGGGCGAAGCCTCAAAACTGTACTGCTGTATAGCAGTTTCCACATCGGCAGGGACAAGCCCATAGGAAGATAGCCTGGCTGGATTTATCCACACGCGAACTGAATAATCTTTTGCGCCAAAAAGGCTGACATTACCTACACCGGGAATACGCTGCAGTTCAGGAATAAGATTGATATTGGCATAATTCTGGAGGAAGGCCTCATCGTATTTTTCGGGCTTTTCACTGTTGATGTTAACCATCATAAGGTAGCCGGACTGCTGCTTTGAGGTGTTCAGCCCCAGGCGGATTACCTCCGATGGGAGCTGGGCATTGGCCTGGGCTACGCGGTTCTGTACATTTACCGCCGCCTGGTCAGGATCCATATCCTGCTTAAAAACAATAGTTATAGAGAAACTGCCGTCGTTAGAAGCGCTGGAAGTCATATACTGCATGTTCTCTACGCCGTTGATGGCCTGTTCTAACGGTGTTATAACCGCACGGATGACGCTCTGGGCATTTGCCCCCGGATAAACGCCCGATACAGATACGGTAGGTGGTGCAATTTGCGGAAACTGGGTCATGGGTATACGGGACAATCCTACAATTCCCAACAGGACTACAATCAGCGATATCACGGTAGCCAGTACAGGCCTCTTTATAATCGTATTCAACATTTTTAATGGATTTTATTTGATTGCTTTGGGGGCTATGGTTGCATTTTCGGGAATACTTGCCAGCTCGTTGGCAATTATCCTGTCGCCAGGGCGGAAGCCTGTCCTCACGATATAGAAATTACCCGACTTTGTATAGTCTTTCAGTGCAATACGTTCCATTTTGTTTTTCCTGTCAAGTAAACCTACAAACAGCTTATCCTGCATCTCGTAGGTAGCCATAAGAGGAATTTTGAAAACATCCTTTTCTGTGCTTTTTAAAACGACCCTGCCGGTATTGCCGGTTCGCAGCAGTAGTCCCGGGTTGGGAAAGGAGGCACGAAGCATTACCGAACCCGTGGTCTGGTCGAACTGCCCGTCCATCATGTCGATCTTTCCTAAGTGGTTGTAGGAACTTCCATCGGCAAGTAACAGGGTAACCCCGCGAAAGCTTTTCAACTTTTCGGATAAGGTTGCACCCGGACGGGAAGCATTGATCTTCAGTATCTCATTTTCGGGAAGCGAAAAATAGGCATGCATTTCACTAACCTGAGATAGTGTAGCAAGCGGCTGTGAGTCGCCCGGCCCAACCAATGAGCCTGACCGGCTTGGTATTCGGCCAATAAAACCACTGACGGGAGCTTTTATGATGCTAAAGCCAAGGTTTACATCGGCTGATGCAACAAGGGTCTGTTGCTGGTGTACGGCAGATTTGGCATTCTGGTAGGCGGCCTCGGCTTTTTTATACTGGAAATCGGCTACAACCTTGTTTTCGCTTAGCACTTTGTATTTGTCGAGTTCCAATTGCGCTGTTGCCAATTGTGACTTAGCCATTGCCAGGGCAGCCAATGCTGTATTTTTTTGTTCCCTGTAAAGGCCTGCATTAATACTGAATAATGCCTGTCCCTCTTTTACGAAATCACCTTCATCCACATATATCTTCTCAATATATCCGCTAATCTGAGGTCGGAGCTGTACATTGTCCTTTCCCATCAGGCTTGCAGGGAATGACTGTTCTATAATAGCTTCTGTTTTTTGAAGGATAAGGATTTCGGCCGAAATATCCAATGGCGCCTCTACTGTATCACTTTGACCATCCTTGCAGCCCTGAAGCAAAAATATGCCTATAAAAAGCAGGATTGAAATTCTTGAAGTAATTGCGGGCGGGTATTTCATGATGTTCTGTGTTTAACTATTTTACGAGTCAAACTTAGGCAGCATTACCTATCATGTTGAAACCATTTGATTGAAGCAACAAAATTAGAAGCCGAAATGTGGAAATCTCGGTTTGAATTTGTAGGGCTGTATTGAGTGGAAACGCAAAGGGATAGCCTGAGTATGCTATTACTGTCGGGGAATAATACTTCACCTCATATCCACAGTATATGAAAGTGGGCTGCAATTTTTCAACTGATAGGTAATCAGGGTTCGATTCCTTAGCGAACGGCTCCATGAGAACTTAATTCATAAATTGTTTCTAAAATACTTCCTTTGATTAAAAATTAATACTGTAGAATTATGAAATTATCATTTAGGGTAGTTAACGGTGTTGTCCGTTGTATTTCTTTATCTTGTTGTTTTTGCTGTAAATTCCTGTAAGCAGAAATCACAGATACATTTAATCCTGATGTTGGTGATCATTCTCTCAAAATGTTGTGCCTCCCTGTGCCTAAGTGTGTCTCTGTGTGCCATTATTTCGCCTCAAAATTGATCGCTAAGAGCATTTTCAATATGAGGTACAACTGGGGTACAAACTTTATCCAAATATCTATAAATAAAGATAAAGTGACTAAAAACCAAAAACCAGTTAAATTGCTTTTTTATAACAATTTAACTGATTTTGTTTGCGATGTTTTGCGATGCTTTGCAGCTGCTATTTACCGATACAGAAATTAACTTTCCAGTAATTTCAAGGCTTTACATCAGGCGAGGTACAAATAGGGTACAAAGTTTTAGCAAAAATTGCAAAACAATACAAATAAAACCGCTTTGTTTTATGATACAGGAAGAATAGAACTTTGGGGCTGATTATTTTACAAATATAAAGTTTTCAGAAACACTTTGTATTGATAATGTTACTTTTTGAAGACGCGAAAAGTTTCTCCTATCAAGGAACAGTAGAGGAAGATTCGAACCTAGTGGCTGAAACCCACGTCATTACTGCAAATGCAAAATCGTCAAATAAAATTGCCGCGATTTTGCCACCGATTATAATTTGGTAGCAGATGCTAACTAAAAGACTATTAAGAAACGCTAATTCTAAAGGCAATGCTGTTATAATAGATCATTTAATATCTAAAATAATTTAAAATACTTAGTTAATTTAATTCAATTCAAAGGGATTGTACTGTCTCAACCGATTAGTTGCTTAGCAAGGCTATATCTACTTTTTGCAGCATTTTATCAAAGTCAGCGGCTGTATTATTCTTGTACGAACTATTCTTAATATTTTCAATATACTGATCACTATTGTAATTCCAGAGATACATTTCCTCTTCGAGACTATTCTTGTCGCTTGGTGACATAGGTAGTTGGCAAATCTCGTTATATATTTTATTACGAAGCTTTGTCAAAAGAACCGGTTCGGTAGCTAAAAAAAATTCCGCTATCATTTTCGTCAACTGTATTTTTTTGTCAGATTTATTCATAGCGGTTTTCAATTAGTACGTTAAGGTACAATAATAAATGGCTATAATTACATCAGTATTTTTATTTAACGTTATTCATTCGCTTAACAACCCAATTAATAGTAAGGCCTTGTCCAATTATGGAGAATAGCACAATAAAATAACAGCAGGAAAGTATACTTTCCCTAAATGGTGAGGCAGGTAAAGATAGCGCCATTGCTATGGAAATACCTCCGCGAAGGCCTGCCCAGGTTAAAGTGAAAAGGTTGCTCAACCTTACTTTACCCAAAACAAACAAGGTTGGCAATGATACACTGGCCATCCTCGCTAGCAGCAGGATTATGATCCCAACAAATCCCAGTAGCCAGTATTCCCGTAAAAAAGGCATTGCTACAAGTTGTAGGCCTATCATCGCGAACAGGATAGTATTCAGCACCTCATCAATAAGTTTCCAGATTTGCAGCAGGAAGTTATCGGAGACAGAGTCTTTATTAAAGCTTTTATTGCCGATAATTAAACCTGCCGTTACAGCTGCAAGGGGAACCGATACTTTATAGTAACTGCCAACTAATGCAATGCCCAAGACCAAAGCGAGCGAGATTAAAAGTATAGTCTGAAAGTCCTTGATCGACTTAATGAGTCTAAAACCCGTAAAACCGCCAATGAGCCCGATTACTATACCGCCAAAAACTTCTTTTAACAGTATTCCTGCTACATGGGATATAGTAAGGGACGCTTCTGGTTGTTGCGCAATGCCTAAGAGAGTCACAAACAATAGTAACCCGACGGCATCATTAAAAAGCGATTCGCCTGAAATAATAACGCTTAGTTTTGGAGGAATTTGGGAATGTTTTAATATTGAGCTTACGGCAATCGGGTCTGTAGGTGAAATTAATGCGCCGAAAATACAGCAGTATACAAATGGGAGGGGAAAATTGATAATCCTTGCGGCAAAGAACAGGAGTGTACCGAAGATTGCTGTTGAAAGCAGCACACCGATCGTACTTAAGAGAAATACAGGCCAACGCTGCTCTTTGAGCTTTTTATAATCAAAATGCAATGCACTTGCAAAAAGGAGGAAGCCTAGCATAATATCCAGCAGTACCTTGGAAAAATTTATCCCTGAGGATATCTCCCTGACTTTCTCTGCAGCCGCAATATTTGCTTTACCCAGAAATATTATTAAAACCGAAACAATTACCGAAATGGTCACAACACCTATGGTGCCAGGCAGTTTCAGAAAACGTTGGTTGAAATAAGAAAACCCGGCACTAATGATTACCAGTATCGTAAGCAGCGTTAATATATCCATATCATAAATTCATAAAGTTAGCTACTATCTCTCTTGAAATTGCCAATAAGCTCACAATAGATAAAAGGTTGTGAGCAATTTAACAGCTTTGCTTTGAATGAATACCTATCATTGTCTGACACAGCATTATAATTAAGTAATGCTCTAAATATCAGAATTATGGACTTACGAAAATTAACAGGATTATTGGGAAAGCCGATCATTATAAACAGAATACAGGTATTTACAGACAGCGCCGATATTACTGAATGTATACAGGGCATATTGAAAGAAATTAAGTCACATTCAATACGTATTGAACAATGTTTTACTGATGGGGATTATATCGATAAAAAAACGTCGTGTACCATCAGGGAGCTTACAGACGAAGAATTTGTCATAGTGGCACCGCTGTGGAATGTAAGAGGAACGAATTAATTAAAATCTATCTACCATGAGCAAGTTTATCGACATAAAAGACAGCAATCTTACGCACAGCATAAACATCGATTTTATTGTCAGTGTTTCAGAAGATAGCAACAAAGTAGCTACTATACATTTAAACAACAGGGAAATTATTACGGAATTATCGCTTGAAAAAGTAAAGGTGTTAATAGCTAACGCTTCGCCTTACTGATTATTAGCAAGCCGTATTCTAAATGAGCGTTGAAGATCGCAATAACTGAAGAATCCCAGTATTTAGCGGCGTTGAAATCCATTATAAAATCCTATTTCAGGTATGACAACTGCTACACAAATTTTCATTAATTTATGGCTGGGGTAATAGGGGACGAAAATAGGCCGGTAGGCAAAGGCAATGAAATTTTTGGACGACTACCTGCAATTGCCCGGTGAAACGGAATACGCTTTACGTGTAAAAATTTATAGTTAAGTGCTATCCCAATAACAGACATACTTAATAATGTTACAAGCATGGATAACATGATCCAGTCATGAAAGTAATTAATATCTGAAAGTTTAGAAGCAATACAATAAATTGAGCCAACCGTCCCTATTGCTGACATGGATAATAAAAATAACTTCATGGTAAATTGTTTTAGATTAAAACTCAGTAAAACAAATTTCTAATGAGAGTATGTTATCTCCCGGTAGTTACTTTTTATATTTCTTCTGAAAGTAGAAACTATCTAATGAAAGTCAGATTTCCAAAGGTAAGCTATTAGAGTGGATACTAAAGGCTTTTCTTAATAATAGTTTATTGTTTATCAGATTATTACTGTTTACCAATTCCTTAACACATAATAGAGTACCTTCACAGAAAACTACAGGATATGCCACATAAAAATGTTGCTGTTATTGTGGCGCATCCCGATGATGAAGTGTTATGGGCAGGTGGTTTCCTGCTCAATAGTCCTGCCTGGAGATGTTATATTATAAGCTTGTGCAGGAAATATGATACTGACCGTGCGCCTAAATTCCATAAGTCACTTGAGGTTTTACACGCCGCAGGAAATATTGGAAATCTTGATGATGGCCCTGGCCAGCTGCCCATTGACTATAGAGAAATAAAACAACTTATATTGGAGCTTTTGCCCAATAACCATTATGATGTAATTATAACACACAGTCCTGAAGGCGAATATACCCGGCATATACGGCATGAGGAGATTGGCAGGGCAATAATATTGCTTTGGTTTGAAGGAGCATTATCATGCAGGGAGTTATTGTTATTCGCTTATGAGGATGGAGGCGGATCTTATTTGCCCAAAGCCGTAACAACGGCCGACATTTATGTTGAACTACCGGCACAGCTATGGCATCAGAAATACCGCCTTATAACGGAAACTTATGGATTCAGCCCTTCAAGCTGGGAGGCGAGGGTCACTCCAAAAGCAGAGGCGTTTACCAGATTTACAAACAGCAGGGCGGCCATGAGGTGGCTCAATAACATCTACAAAATATGAAAATCCTTGCATTATATGATTATCCATCGGTGCCCGGTGGTCTTTCGACACAGGGAGACCTGCTCTATAGAGGGCTTTTGGCCTTAGGAGTAGATGTGCATGCCGTAAATTCAGAGTCTGATATTGAAAAAGAATGGTATTACAGATGGTTTAAACCGGATATAGTGGTCGGCATAGGGTATTGGGGACATGTCCCCCAACTCGTACTGCATCCGCAAAAATTCGGGATGGTCTGTGTCCCGTGGCTTGTAGCTGACGGATACATAGCCAATTATCAAAGCGTGCTTAACAAGCTGCCATTACTTTTGGTTACTTCCCATTGGGTCAAAGAAATGTACGTAAGGGATGGGATCAGCAGTGGTAACATCCTGGTACTACCTGTCGGCTGTGATACAGATACTTTCAGGCCCCAATCCAAAGAGGATATTAAGATACTTGCCATTCGGCAGGCGCTTAAGGCGGATGCGCACGAATTGTTGATCCTCACCATAGGAGGAGAT
>Ga0308157_10004587_pt1 | contig 18197 bp, 14 predicted proteins | sample PhyBR1_FD_201035 | JGI IMG/M metagenome (GOLD analysis project Ga0308157, IMG submission 201035) | Phyllosphere microbial communities from UC Gill Tract Community Farm, Albany, California, United States - DLSLB.R1 | ecosystem: Host-associated > Plants > Phyllosphere > Unclassified | place: USA...
TCAGCGTTCTCTTTTCAAGCGCGCGCCACTGCGATCAATAATTGCCTAATCAGCACTAACAACCTGACCTTCGCTAGCGGCAGCCCGATTACCGACCAACGAATCAACGCTCCACTGACCGTGGCGTGCACCGCCAACAGTTCGTACCAGATCGCTCTGAACGGGGGGAGCTCCGGTAATCCGGGCGCACGTACGATGAAGAACAGCGTCACCGGGGAAACGCTAGGCTATCGGATCTCGGCCACGCCTGACGGCCCGGCCTGGGGCGACGGCATGGCCGGTACAATTGTTTACAGCGGCGTCGGCACGGGCGGTGCGCAAAATGTCATGATGTACGGTATCGTGCCCAGCCAACGTGCCCCGACGCCGGGAGACTACCGCGATACGGTGACCGTGCTGCTAATGTTCTGAGGAAGGGTGTGCAACCAGTCTCGGCGGTTCATTCGCCTTGCACTCGTCACATCGTGAATACCGGTTGACTGATGAATTTAGGCAAAGACGTAGAGCGACAGCTGCCGGTCGAGACAGTTAGCGACTTTTCCAGCCCGTCCACCTGCTAAGCTGCCGCGAACGGCTTAGTTCGGCCAAAAGCAGACCGTGGGGACACGCTCAAATCATGCATTCCAAACCGAGGATGACATGGTGCACTTAGGTCGTTCGGTACTTTGGTTTTGTTGGGCAGTCATACCGTCAGTTTATCCCGCGACTATGCTGCACCGCCAAACGGACCGATTCGTGCAACAAAGCCGCTACCGCGCTACCATACGGCCGTCATAAATCAGGAGACAATATGCTCAATCACATCATGGTCGGCACCAACGACATCGACCGGTCCAAACAATTTTACGATGCCGTCCTTGGCCTCCTCGGCGCCAGCGAACCCATCCGGAACGTGGCTGCATCGGGCCATACGCGCCTGTTCTATACCCATGACGGCAGCAGCTTCTGCGTCAGCGAGCCGATCAACGACGAACCGGCGACTGTGGCCAACGGCGCGACTGTCGGCTTCAAGTGCAGCTCGCCGGAGCAGGTGCAAGCTTTTCACGACGTGGCAGTAGCCCATGGCGGCCAATCGATCGAACAGCCGCCAGGCGTGCGCGATACACCGGCCGGCGGGGTCTGCCTCGCATACGTACGCGACCCAGACGGCAACAAGCTCTGCGCGCTGCACCGGATGCCGTAACGGTTACAGCAGGCCCATCTTGAAACGCTTCGTGTGCAGCACTCAGGTGCCTTAGTAGTTTGCCAACACCAGCACCCGCTGTCGACCAGCCCGCAGCGTCCGCTTTGGGTCTTGGATTCAACCGGTCGACAGCTGCCGGTCGAGATAGTCAGTGACTTTTCCAGCCCGGCAAGCTACTAAGCTGACGCGAACGGCCGAGTTTTGCCAAATGCAGATATTCACGCAATTGGTAGGCCCCTAACGACAGTCAAGCGAACATGGTCTCAGCGACTCCTGAACGGACCATCTGAGAAAAGAATCCGTGAGACCACGTCGCGTGAGATCCCTTGGTTGTAGAGCATTGATTCCAGCCGCCCCACGTTTTTCTCGTCAAGTAGGCTCAAGGCAGCGTTTACATAGGCAGCGTGGACGTAATTTTTTCGTTGGCACTTATAGGCGGGGCCAGGGAACATAGTTCTTCTCCGGTGGACACAATGGCGCGGAGAAAGGCGTTAGTTCGCTTCGCGGAACGTGGAAATTGATCTACAGTAACACCTCTGCCGTCACCGCGTTTTAATGTCCGGTGTGGGTCGGAAGCCGCAGGTCGCAATTTCAAACCCAGGTCCTCAGCTGGCGGTACTTCACTTTCCATCTCAAGGACGAAGTAGCTAGTATCTATTTCGATATCCCTGCGGCTTAGTTGCAGCTATTTAGCTAAAACCGTCGCAGCTGCAAGAGAAATCAGGTTGCGTAGCCAGTCACTACAATACCTTGCGTCGAGTCTGTTTGTGACAATTTCATGAGTCACGGCGCACGCACTGGCTGGTAATAGCCGCGAGAGTCATGCCGGCCGCGACGCGCCACTCTTATCTACTAGCGGAAACCTACAACGATGCCATAAGCGAAAGCAACGCGTAGTTGACCTGAAATTCACTGCTCATGCGGGTTTCAACCCGCTAACAATGATAATACAATTTATCAACATAAAACTCGGCGCACTTCATTGGAGGCCGGCGCCTAAGTAGAGAATGGTTGCATTCGCATGACTTTCCGAGTCTTCGTCCCCGCATATACATGAAGATGAAATACCCGCCTAACCACTAAAATTCTAAATAAACTATGCCCTGGTAACTGAACTACGGGTGCCTGACATCAGATTAGGATACAGCTTGACTTAGCACATATAGAAGTAGATTTTTATCAACACTAAATCATAGAAATAAATTGCCTTATTAAATTAATCACGAGAATAAAATATTGAATACCAGAATATAATTTCAAGATGTCAATTTATTCGATGCTAGAAAGAAAACTAATTACCAGTTTTAAATTTCTAGCAGTAAATTTCGTCATCCCTGTCCTACATTTTCTGTCGATTTATGCTTAGTTTTAATCTAAAAATATAGTCTTAATATGTATCTACACACTATGATTCATTATTCTAAGGAGGGCAAATAGCCAATCAAGATAACGAAGGCATTTCGGCAACCTGTGGTAGCATACCTTTTCCAAGTGATAATGATGCCGGCAATCAACTACAGGCTCTGAAATTCCAACTTAGGAAGTACAGGCGTTGGCAATTCCGAGCAGCATGCCAAATTCTATAATGGAATTTCAAAAATACGAAAAATAGATCGAATAGAATCATTGCTTATAACTAATGATTTTGCAGCGTTTCATTCTTTAGTAGGTTGTATAACCAGCAGTAGGAATAATTGTGTTCTCACTGCTGGTTCTCTTATTTGACATGTCGGTCCTATACGATTAAATATAAAGGAGAACAACGTGAAACTGAATAAACTTTTCAAAACGTTACTTGGTACCTCTGTGGCGGCAGCAATGGCCATGTCGCTCAACGCAGGCGCTCAGTCAAGCGGGTCGTCGGGACAGTCCGCTTTGGGGTCGCAAACCAACGGGCAGACCTCAGGAAGTTCGAGTGCTGGAGCGTCCGGCTCGAATAAAAGCAATAGCAAGCAAAAGAGCAACAAATCGGGCAGCAGTGGTTCGAGCCGTAATATGGGTTTGAGTGGCAGTAGTGGCTCAACCAGCGCCACTGGGGCAGTGGGATCGGGCGCGAGTGGCACGATGGACACTGGGTCAGGCAGAGCCATGGGCAGTGGTTCGTCTGATTCAAGTAGCGCTGGAGCCGGCAGCTCGAGGGGGACGAGCGGTTCCTCGAGCTCAGGCGGTTCAACCGGTGCGAGTGGTCAAGGGAACGGCAGCGCGGGCTCAGGCGGCACTACTGGCACAACTGGACGCGGCTATTAATCGCGCTACTGTCTTCAGTTAGTGTATGGATATGTAGACGCCATACCGGGATATCATTCATTGCTGCTACATTGCATTTTTTGAGGTTGCAAATAAGAGTGGTATGACCGCAAGGAGCAAAGATGAGTAAGTTGCCTCAACATGAGTGGCGTGATCAGGTAGTGACGCTCCAAAATCGCATGAAGAGCTTTATCAAAAATCCGGGCGATGACCAGCTAGAAGCGGTTATTTCCGATATGCGTAAATATGTTGCAGCTAATAAAGCCAGCGGGATTGATGCCCGAAGTACTTCGTCAACTCAGTCTGAAGATTAGTGCGTTTCATCACAAATGCCGCCACGTGCGAACTGGGCGGCATATTTTTTCAGCGACCTTAAGGATAGATAGCAGCTCAGTTTGGCATTTTCTTTCGACTCGTAAAGCTAAGTCGGTCTTGCATTTTACCGAGAACACGCGCTTTATTTAGACATCGAACAATGCATGTTGGAGAAACCGACGAGACTTTGACAAGGATGATTGGCCTAATTGACGGACCCACCGTTTGCCAAAAAATGACCGATTTCTACAGCTACAGTTAGATACTGCGATTCATATGCGTCAGGCCAAATATATCGAGGAGGGCTATGAAAACGGGGTACATTTCCAAAAGAAGCAAAACGTCGAACTTGTGCTACTAAAAACCAGGTTTTTGGCGGCGGCCAGAAAAAGTGATGATGTGCTTAATTAAGAGTGACAAAAAACAGAGGATGAAGTGTGACGTCTAAGGCAGTAGATTACGGCACGATGGTAATACCATCTGTTTCTGCCAGTGCAACGAGACCTTCCGGCCCAGTAGTTGTCGCTCGTAGTTCCAATAATTATGACGAGAACCAATGCAGCTTACGTGATTTTGACTATGTCCTGCAATCGGTTGCATATTCCACAACACTTAGGTCGTGAAATAACGATCAGTAAGGATATTTCGGCGACGCTGTACGTCGCCGGAAATGCACGACGCGCGCGTGGCATGGATAGCGCTTTCGTCGGTCCCCAGCTTTCTTGGAGCAAGGCAAAGCCGTTCTAAATTGGCTAGCCATGGGTGGGTCGACACGCTCCATTCCGCTGATCGAGAGCCCGTTGCTCATTGTAAATAAACCAGACCGCGAAACGAATTGCTTACTGTTTGCACGACGCTGCCAGCGCATAGCGCGACATTGTCGAGCGAATGGCCAACGTTGGTTGCTCGGATGGGCCGACCCGAAATTGACTAGCGATATCGACAACGTCAAGGACTGAAGCATGCGGGGCGGCGTCCTAGGCTAGCGTTGGGTAGCGGCAAAGTGGGCATGTGAGACAGGCCTCTCCACGGGAACGATGACGTGCTTGGGCAAGTGCGAGACGAATTATAGCCGCTAAGACCTGACAACTAGCCACACAGAAAGTCTGTATCGCTTCCCATCTTGGGGCCGCTCGCCAGCTTCCTTGCGTCGCCCTAATTTCGGGCACGCCTTCCGCGTCGTGCCGCTAGTACATGGCACTTATTTCGACATACATGTTGTTGTTCATCCAGCGGCCTCACCCTCGGTGCGCCGTCGGCTCTTACCCCCTGCTGCGCGGCGGAGGACTGGCCGCATTGTTCAACTAGGGGATGTAGTTTACATGTGGGCCGCGGTGCGCTTCGCCTGTCTGCGACCCGTTGCGATAGGTGCTTTCCTGAATTTTGCTTGAGCCGGCGTCTGGTTTATCGGTGTGATTATCGCTCTGCTGACTATTCGCGCTCCGGCGGCTGCCGTAGATGTCGCCATACTGCACGCTCGGCATCCCTGCCTCGGAGCCGTACACTTCCTTGTCTGTCGTACCAGGAACTCTGTTCGGCACACTTTTCGACGCGGTCTCAGGGACGTTGCTCGCACCGCGTGCCGGTGCGCCGCCTTCCCCGCCCGCTTCTGCCGATGCCGCCGGATACGGGTTATGGGACGTACCGGTATGGCCTTGGACATGGGCGACGTTTACACCCATCGAGTCTCCGGAGTTGTGAATGCGGTTGCCCACCGGCTGCTCGAGCTGGCCCCAGGCGCCGGAATGCATCTCCATCTGCTGCTGGTGGCTATCGGTGGTACCCTGTTGCCCACCAGTGCTGGCAAACTGACCCTGCGACGAGCTGGGCGCGTCCTTGTGCGCCATGCCAGTGCCCGATGGCGCTGTCTGCTCGGTCACAAGGTCCCGAGTCGCGCCCTTCGCGTCGGGATTCCATTTTTCGTTTGCGCCATTATTGGTCTGGTTATTGACTTCGCTGCGTTGCAATGCGTCTATGTCTGTCTCCTTTTGATAGGTCAGCAGGCCAGTGTCGCCCACTAGGTTTCCAATCATGCACGCTCTGCGTTCTTCGCAGAATAGGAAAAGGTAGGCTATGTGTGTAGGATTGTTCCTGAGAGATGCCCCGAATACTCGGCCAGTATTTCCTAAACATACTAACTTAGACAAGCTCGTTTGAATCTCGGCTTTCCTGTCGACAGTCGATTGAATCGCCACGAGTTCCTAGATACTCGCGAGCCCCGAAATACTGCTTTCCATATTCGACCGTCGACAAACCATTACTAAAACTTGGTTTTGTTGCATAAATCTGGACAGTTTGTAATTCTCCAAACCCTAATCGCAACTATGGAATGCTTAGCGCTGCGGTCGTGGGTGCCCAAAATGGTGAACCGATTAAGACCGCCAGCACGAACCTGCATTTCGGCAACCTGACGGTCGAACTCACGTACCATAACGCGTCACCAAGTAGTTGTGGCATCGTAGCGTGGGCTCGACAACGCTGCGCCGGTAATAGGCGCTTCACTTCTTTCAGATTTCTTGGCAAGTTGGCGTGTGGCCGCTAGGATGACGTTGTGGGTTGCAGGTTGCAGGTTGCGGGATAAGGACGCGGTTCCTTCCATGGCTTGGCATTTACAAGTGGGGATGATTGCTCGCGCCCCCGATTTCGCAATCGTTTCGTGACAGCCTTTGGTGTCGTAGGCAAAGTCGCCGCTGACGCTGGCGAAGATCATTGCCGAGAATCTGGTCGGGTGGGTGCTCCAGCATCGACGCATCGCTGATATATTGTCATTGACTGCCGTGGCGCGGATTTCCAGCGTAGCTGCGTCAACGCGAAGGTGGACCTTGCGCTACTGACGAAGGTAGCCGGTCCTATACTTTTGTTCCTCCATTCCCTTAGCACTGGCTACTGTGCTGAAATCGGCGCGGGCCAGTCGAGGCCAACGAGCTTGAGCCGCTTTGCGCCATGCCCATTGCTTGTCGCAGGGCCTGGCTGAACAATCCCTTAGTCGTCAAGCAAAATTGGATCGCCGTAGTGAACCTGCGCCTTCAGCGCAGTGTTGTAGTCTTCCCGATGGGTCAGTCAGTACTTCGGTTTTTCTAACGCACGCATGCCGTTGGTTTTACTCCAGGCCCACACTCGCTACTGCGCCGGCGGATTAGGGAAACAAAGGCGATTAAAAGGGCTAGTCAAGCGCAGTCCGGCGCCGAAATCAAGTGTGCACAGTTAATTTCATCGCATACCGATCAAACTCATGATGGTTTTGATCGACAATGCGACTAGCGCGAGGCTCACGACCCCACCGGCCCACAGCAGCACCATCCAGCCAAGCTGGCGCAGCCATTCACGGCGCGTGGCCATCAGTGATACCCACCGTCGAGCTTGACCTTGCCCCGGAATACCCAGTACGACCAACCTGTATACATCAAGATGATGGGCAGGATGAACAGCGTGCCCACCAGCGCGAAGCCCTGGCTTTGCGGCGGCGAGGCCGCTTCCCAGATCGTGATTGCCGGCGGCACTACGTGCGGCCAGATGCTGATGGCCATCCCGCTGTAGCCGAGAAAGACAAGCGCCAGCGCCAGCACGAACGGCTGGCGAAACGGTACTCGCCTCAAGGAGCGCAGCAACAGGAACACGCACAGCGCCACAAGAATCGGCACCGGCGCTAGGAACGTGATGTTCGGGAACGTGAACCAGCGATCGGCCACGGCTGGAAAGCGCAGCGGGGTCCAGATGCTGACGGCAACGATGGCCGCGAGCAGCAGCAGGGTGAACGGACGGGCAACCTGGATCATGCGCGCCTGCAGGTCGCCCTCGGTCTTCATGACCAGCCAAGTTGCGCCCAGCAAGGTGTAGGCGATCATCACGCCGATGCCGGCCAGCAGGGGAAACGGCGCGACCCAGTCGAGCGGGCCGCCGGAAAAACTGTGGCCTGAGACTGCAATGCCGTCGAGCAGCCCCCCAAGGGTCACACCCTGGAAGAAGGCGGCGGTGACCGAGCCGCCGATGAAGGCCTTGTCCCAAAGGTGGCGTTCGCGTTCGGTGGCCTTGAAGCGAAACTCGAAGGCCACACCGCGAAACACGAGTCCGATTAGCATAAAGATGAGCGGCAGGTACAGACCCGACAGGATGATCGCGTAGGCGACGGGAAACGCCGCCAGCAACCCCTCGCCACCCAGCACCAGCCAGGTCTCGTTACCGTCCCATACCGGCGCTACCGAAGTCATCATCGTGTCACGGTCGCGCCGCTTCGGGGTAAATGGGAACAACATGCCGATGCCGAGGTCGAACCCGTCTAGCAGCACATACATGAACACCGAGAAGAAAATGATAACGATCCAGATGACCGAGGTATCGATGCCCATGGCTCAACTCCGTGTAGGTTGCCCGCCGTCGCTGGCGCCGCCAGCCCCGTCGGGATTGTTGTCGCGAGTGCCGTTTGTCCCGGCGTCATTGCTCAGGTCAGCGGCCGAGAGCGGCCGCATCGGCGTGCGTCCCTCGCCCGGACCACCCTCGGGGGCGCCGTGCGGCACGAACGCCTGCGGCCCTTTGACGATCAGACGCAACAGATACAAGGTGCCGGCCCCAAACACAAAGAAATAGGCCACGACAAACAGCGCCAACGTCACGCCCATCGTGGTGGCGCTGTGCGGCGAGACCGCGTCGACAGTGCGCAGCACGCCGTAGATCACCCATGGCTGGCGGCCCACCTCTGTCGTGATCCAGCCGGCGAGGATCGCGATCAGGCCGGCCGGGCCCATTACGAGCGCGAAGCGCAGGAACAAACGGTTAGCAAACAGCCGCGCGCCGCGGCGCAGCCACAAGCCCCAGGCGCCCAAGGCGATCATCAACAGACCCAGCCCGACCATAATGCGAAAGCTCCAGAACACGATCAGGGAATTGGGCCGGTCCTCACGCGGGAAGTCTTTTAAGCCAGGAAATTGCCCGCGCAGCGAGTGCGTCAGGATGATGCTCCCCAAATAGGGAACCTCGACTGAATAGCGGGTTTCTTCACGCGCCATGTCGGGAATGCCGAACAGAATCAGCGGCACGGCCTGGCCTGGGCGGTTTTCCCAATGCCCTTCCATCGCAGCCAGCTTGGCCGGTTGGTGCTCGGCTGTGTTGAGGCCATGAAAGTCGCCTATGACGGCCTGGATGGGTGCCACCAGCACGACCATCCACATGGCCATCGACAGCATCTTGCGCACTGGTTTGCTGTCCCGCCCCCGCAACAGGTGCCAGGCGCCCGCGGCCCCCACTATCAGCGCGGTGGCGAGAAAGGCCGCAGCCACCATGTGCATCAGGCGATACGGGAACGACGGGTTGAAAATGATCGAGAACCAGTCGACCGGGATCATGCGCCCGTCGGCAATGGTAAAGCCCTGCGGCGTCTGCATCCAGCTGTTGGCACCCAGTATCCAGGTGGCCGAGATGAGCGTGCCGAGCGCAACCATGCAAGTAGCGAGGACATGCAGTTGCGGGCCTACCCGGTTCCAGCCAAACAGCATTACGCCAAGAAAACCGGCTTCGAGGAAAAACGCGGTCAGCACCTCGTATGCCAGCAGCGGACCCAGGACGCTACCGGCGAACGAAGACAGCTGGCTCCAGTTCGTGCCGATTTGGTAGGCCATCACAATCCCCGAGACCACGCCCATGCCAAACGCAACGGCGAAAATGCGCAGCCAGAAGTGGTAAAGATCGACGTACACGGCACGCTTGGTGCGCAGCCAGCAGATCTCGAGGACAGCAAGGTAGCTGGCCATCCCAATCGTGATGGCAGGAAAGATGATATGGAACGAAATCGTGAAAGCAAATTGAACTCTAGCTAGTTCCAACGCTGTCATACCGAACATGTTCACCTCTGAGGGGACCGAGTAAATTTAACGCTAGCATGAGCATTCCCGCAGTACGATTGCAAACGCCGGATTTATTTGTTTAGACTATTGTTGTCGTCCATAACTGCGTTGTCGGTGCAACAATTCGTGCCTACGAACTGGCCATCTTAACGACTACGGTTTGCCGACGACCGCCTATATGACTGACATACTGTGATTTTTCGGACACTCATGTTTGGCGCAAAATTGATGCTGGCCCGTAACGGACCTGGCCTCCAGCCTCAGATCGAACAACGTCTTGATGTTAGCAGTACGATCTGGGGCGTACTGCCCAACCTCACCGTGCAACGCGACGCCGCTCCCGATTGCCCAGTGCGTTAGCCCCTGCCTGCTCGTGTTTCGCATCTATATACCGCCGCAATGCATCATCGAGCGACGGCAGGAGCAGTCCCCGTTCGCTACCCAAGGCGCTTGATGCTGGCCGGCGTGCCGTGTAGCCGCAGACGTCGGTCGCCACCTCATGCAACCCCTCGGCCGGCGTTCTCGCCATTGCGCAGGCACGCCGTGCCAGCTCGGCCCAGCTCAGCGCATCGCCATTGGTCAGGTGCCAGATCCCGCTCTCGCGGTCGATCAGCAGGTCGAGCGATACGTTGACGAGGTCGGGGATATAGGTGGGGGTGACGATCATGTCGCCCGCCGCCTGGAATGACGCGCCGCCGGATAGCGCACACAGGGCCTGGGTGACGAAATTGTGCTTGTCCCAGGGACCGAAGAACGCGCTGGTGCGAATTACGAGCGCCTGCGGATCTGCGTCCAACACGCGGGTTTCAGCATCGGCCTTGCTGCGGCCATACACACCGAGCGGGTTTGGCGCATCCGATTCGACATATGGCGCGCCCTTAGTGCCGTCGAACACCAGGTCGCTTGAAAACGTCATGAAGCGCAGCGCATGGCGCATGCAGGCCAGCGCTAATAAGGTCGGGCCTAGTGTGTTCTCTCGCAAGCAGCGCTCAGCGTCGGTTTCGGCCTCGTCGACCCGAACGTAACCACCGGCATTGATGATCGACCAAGGTTTGAAGTACAGGATGGACGCCTCGATCGAGGCCGGGTCGGTAATGTCCATTTCCTGGCGCGTCAGTACATGGCAGGCGAGGTTGCGCTTTTCGCAAATGCGCTTAAAAGCCGCCCCGAGCGTGCCAGTGGCACCCGTAACTAGGATCGGCTGGGCGGGCCCGGACCTTAACTGGCTGTGCATGGCGATGTCGGCTACCGCAGAGCGGGTAGCAACTGGCTTGCACAGGAACCGTCCCGGCCTGCGCCACCAGCCCTCGCCCTGCAGCACGGGGTTCGACAGGGGCCGATTGGTGGCCAGTTCTCGCATCAGGCTGGCCACTGCGGTGGGGCGCGGGGTCGGTGAGCGCACGTCGAATGCGCCTGATTCGTAGTAGCCGCGGCATTCGGTCACGAGGCAGTTCCAGTCGAACGAACCAAGCAGCGCCCAGACAGTGACGGCGCGCAGGTCCGCACCCTGCCGGCGCGCTGCAAGCGCGGCGTTCCAGATTTCCACCAGCCAGCGCAGCTGGTCTTCGCGGTCGGCGTCGATGTGCGCTTCGGTGACTGCGATCGGCAACCCATAGCGCTCCCAGGTTTCAATCAGCAGCGGGGCGATGCCGGGCGTAGGCGTGGCCAGCGCCCGCGGCGCTTCGATGTCGGCATGCGCGATGCCACGGTACTCGTGGCGACGGTTTTCTGGATAGCGTTCGGGACGGTGGTCGAGCCAGCGTTCGCTGGTGGCGTAGTAATTCACTCCGATGATGTCGGGCGGACAAGGATTGTCGCGGAACCAGCGTAATTGTTCTGGTGTGGCGCCCGATTCGAGTAGGTAGCCCCAAAGCTTATGCCCTGTGTCTACCAGCCCGCATAGTAGGTCCCAAGCCAGCCAGCGGCGCTCGTTAAAAAAACTTGTAAGCTCTGCTATTTCGGGCGTCCCGTAGGTCTTGGACAAGTCGTCGGTCTGCACCAACCTCGCGTCCGGGTTCACTGCACGGATCGCGCGCATCGATAGCACCGTTGCGCGGCACTGGTTGAGCAGGGCGCACACGAAGGTTGCTTCGTCCTCGCCATGGGGATACCAGACGCCGGCCAGGCCTGAAAAACGCGCCGTGGTGCAGATCTCGTTGACGGGTGTGTAGTACTCGATCCACGGGTACCGCGCGGCGACCGCGCTGGCATATTCGGCTAGCAGTTCTGGAAAGAGGGGATCGACAAGGCTCGTCTGGCGCGGGCCGCTGCCGTGATGGATCAGGCCGACAATTGGATCGACACCCAGCGCGCGCAGTGCGGGTAGCCGTTCATCGGTCCACGACCAGTCGGCCCGGTCGATGCCATCTGGCGCGGTGGGCTCCCACAGCACCGGATAACGGATCACCTTGATGCCGAGCGATGCAAAGCGTTCAATGTCGTGCGTGCGGCAGGCATGGCCATTACGGTCTAGCTGGCTGAAGTATTCGTCTCCTACGCGGTTAACCGTGCATTCGAGCCCACCCCACAAGGCTAGATCTGGCTGAGAATCAGTATGAGAAGTCATGAAAGCATTCGTACGTAGTCAATATGCGAATAGCCTAACGTTCCAGTTTGACACGCTATGTTAGGTAATTCACATAGAGGACAGTTTTCGGAACAGTCCTACCAATTTTATAAATAGCAACTTCGCATGCCCTCCTTACGTGCTTATAAGCAAGCGCGCCAATTCGGGCGACAATGGTGCCATCAAATGCGAGAAGCAAAGATGGTTTTGTCGCGTTGATCAAACAGCGCAATTTATCTTGACCCGGTCTGCACCGCTCAAACTAAACGACCATTCCTGCCAGCGTAGAAACTCGGTCAGTGAACGACATGAGCTCCGCGCCGTCGAATGCAAACTGGCCCTTGCCGATCATGTGGACTAGCTCGATGCCGGCAAGCACAGAGCCAGTGGCGCAGAATGACTTGATGTGAAGCATCGGCTTGGTCACCTGCTTAATGGCGCGATGGTCTTACTCAACAATGTTGTTGGGGTATTTAACCTTGCAGACGAGGATCGGCAGGAGGCGGCCGGCGGTGACCGCATCTATGAACGCCTTATTGGCGCCGCTCTTGCCCATCGCGACTTTGTCTGGATCGCCATTTGCTCCCATGGCCTTGTCGAAGAAGCGCTTCGCCGCCGCCATGTCGCGCTTCGCCGTCTTCAGGAACTTGACGCTCTTACCCTCCTTGTCGACGATGCGTTAGAGGTATTTCCAGACGCTCTTGACCTTGACATATGTCTCATCCATGCACTGCCGCCGACCGGACGCTTGTGTTTTCGGGCCATCTTCTCGATTAGCGGCAAGACCATGAAACGGCTGCTCTGATTGATGCTCCGCTTGATGCGTTGCGGTTCTACGGGATGTATATCGCAGCACTAATGCTGTTCGAAGCCAGCGTGCCACTCAGGCTTGTCTTACGCATATTACAGGAGCCCCAAAAAGCGGCGATCCACCCGCAAACCGACCTTGAAGACACTCTGCGATCGAGCTGTTTCGCTGTTTCTACGGTACGCAGCCCCAAGCAGCGCAACGAGAACGGTGGAGAGACCCGGCACCGCCTTCACCGTTGTGGCATAGCCCTCGTACGCCTCCACCGTTATTCACAAGGTGAAGCATGCATACGAGCGTGATATATCTTCTTGACTATCGTGCGCCTTCTCTCCCCTATATTGATAGCATCGATAATTTATTTCTAACCCTAGAGCTGCCAATACAGCGCTAGACAACTAACGATCCACAGAGAAATACATTAATTGCCAAGTACATTGACGAAGCACGCCAACTCCTAACTATGAAGGGATGGGCCAAACGCTACCATTCATGGAAAAGGTTAGATTGCCTCGTCAGGTCACCGGAAGAGCACTAGGGCTCCAGTATACAGGCGCTCTAGGACGTAGGGCGAGGATGAATTAACGACTTTAAGACCTGATCGATTTTACATACGGTGTGCTACCTCAGTGAATAGCGCTTATAAGTAAATGAATGACTGATATAATTGCTAATCAAAATGCTTCAGCAATTCGCCTTTTCGCATCTTGATTGCTGAAAAAATTTAAGAATGTTGATATCGAGCCAGCCTGTGTTGGCGATTATTTTTGTGCGAAACCAGGTATGAAATGAGCAAAGAGATCAAACTTCCTCGCTACGTTTTTTTATTGAGTCAGGCTCAACGGAGATTGCGGCGCTGGACGGAAACAAGGCCTGGAACTTGGGAGGGGATCAGTACAGCTCAAGTTGGGCTTCTTTTTTTACTGGCGTCCCGCAACGAAGCCACGATTGGCGAGATCGCACAAGCATTGCATGTAGCTCCTGCTGCGACAACCAACCTCTCTAAGCGCATGGAAGCTTCAGGGTTAATTGAACGCATCGCTGACCATGAAGACCGAAGGGTAACGCGATTGCGGCTTACGCAATTTGGCGAGGATGCGAGCGTCCAAAGCAGAGACGCGCTTAACGAGCTGAACAAACGCATGAGTGCCGGCTTCTCTAGCGAAGAACTGACCACTGTTGTGCGCTGGTTGTCACACGTTAGCAAACTAGAACTGTAGTGCCAACTTTGTTTCCCCGACTGCTTTGGGTCGAAAGTAGCCCTGCGTGATGCGCTAAAGGCGATTAAGACAATGCTGCTTCACTTCGTCCAGGCCGGCACCGTCTTCGCGTGAAGCGCCGCGCATTTCGCGTGCTGGCGCAGCAACTCAATAACCAATCCTGCAACGCGTCGTAGTCGCAGTACCTGGGCGCTCGACTGCCGTGCGCGCCAGCGCGCTACCGAGGGATATTATTGTTGGCGGCTTGGATTGCGGCGTCGTGATTGCAGACGCACACATGGTCATGCACACAACCAGCTGACAGAGGGATCACATTGAACAACTTGTTAACTAACGAGGCTTTAAGCACGCATAGCGAGATTTCAGCTCATCCATTCTGTTCTAAAGCGACATTCCGACAATAGCGAACGTCTAGGCGCTCCAATTATTAGCGACTTGCGTAGGTAGATATTTTCAAGAAGGAGCGGCGAAATTATGCTCACTGGGCACAATATTCACGAAAGAAAATACGTTTTACGCGCTGCTAAGAAAGTTGAATGCACCCCACAATTGGGTCTTCTCCGTCGACCCCGAACGCCGCCACTGCAGTGTTTGCGGAAGGAGGGGAGCAGTACCTCGATGGCGACGAATGGCATGGCTTTTATTGGGAGATAACGCGAGCTGGCGACAGGCATGCTCTATTTTCTACATCTTGTACCGGTTAGCTTAATCGGACGAATTGATTCGGATACCTCTTCTAATTGCGAACCTCGGCGCTGGGTTACCTTGGTCAGGCGTGAACCGTCTTCGCATGATGCGCCGCACACTCTAGGTACCAGTACAGCAGCTCGATTCCGCACGTCTGCCACGAGTCACAGTCGTCGGCGCGGCTAGCAACTCGACGTCCGCTCAGAATGCGGCGGCGCACCTTTAATCCGTATTTTGGCAGCGTTCAATCTGACGTGGGGTTAAGCGGTACTCCTACACAATCGTTGAGCAATCAAACGTTACGATCAGTTCCCTTCCTAAGGTTGATCGTGCCATGAAAGTCTTGATCTTCGATAGCGACATGCTGCTTCGGAACGATTTGAAGCTAACTTTCCAACTACACGGCGTAGCCACCAGCTGTACTGGTGATCAACGTCAAGCCCTATCAATGTTGGCCAGCGGGAACTACGACCTTGTGGTAGCTGGCGTGAGCCAGTATGCGGATGGGGTCCCTGCCTTTGTGCGGGCTGTAAGATCGGCATCCCACAACCTTCCAATGATCATCGGAAAAGCACATCAGACTGAAACCATGCATTTAAGAACGATTTCTGCATATGTCAAATTTCCTATCCCACCGCGCGCTTTGCAACTTGTAATCCGAGCGGCAACGACAAACGTGTCGGGGCGCCCTCTTGCTTTAACTATTTGACGTAGCTCAAATCATGCAAAATGACTAGGCTCGCTGTTCTTGCAGATGGAGAACCAAACTGACCGAGTTATTTCCATGCATGTTGACATGGCCGTTGCAGCTTCTATTGCGTTTGGCGGTTCTGTCGCATTAGCAAACGTCAGCGGACCGGTCGGGTAAATTGTGGTGCCCGAATCTAGGACGAATCGACATGCTCAACTTCAAAGGTATGCGGTTTCCGATCGACGTGATCTTGGTCTGCATCAGCTGATACGCTGCCTATCCGCTGAGCTACAGGCACCCCGAGGAGATGATGGAAGAGCGCGGCGTGTCGGTCGACCATTCGACGATAAACCGATGGGCGATCCACTTCTTGCCACTTATCGAGAAAATGGCCCGCAAGCACAAGCGCTCGGTCGGCGGCAGCTGGCGCATGGACGAGACGTACATCAAGGTCAAGGGCTTCTGGAAATACCTCTACCGCGCCGTCGCCAAGCATGGCAAGACCGTCGACTTCCTGCTGATGGCGAAGCGAGACATGGCTGCGGCGAAGCGCTTCTTCGACAAGGCCTTGGGAGCGAACGGCGATCCAGACAAAGTCGCGATGGACAAGAGTGGCGCCAACAAGGCGGCCATGGACGCGATCAACACCAGCCGCGCCATGCCGATCCTTGTCCGCCAGGTCAAATACCTCAACAACATTGTCGAGCAGGACCATCGGGCCATCAAGCGGTTGACCAAACCGATGTTCAACTTCAAATCATTCCGCGCAGCCGGCTCTGTGCTTGCCGGCATCGAGCTGATCTACATGATCCGCAAGGGCCAGTTCGTATTTGACGGCGCTGAGGCCATGTCGATCGCCGATCAATTTTCTACGCTGGCAGGAATGGTCCGTTCAGCTTGAGCGGCTCAGCCCGGGTTGGGGGAAATTCCGCCGCTTGGTCAACAACGCGACAGAACCAGGTATGTACGTGCACCTGTCAAACTATGCCGTCGGCGACGCATGCGGCAAGGTGAACTACCGTCTGGCCGCGCCCTGGGTCGCGGCCGAGGGGCGTAGCCGGCAGGATGGCATGCAGCTGATGGACGGCAGCGATGCATCTGCCCTGCTTCTGACGGTCCCGCCCACAGGGCAGATCGCGGGCGTGCCGACGTTCTTCGATCCGCGCCTCACACCAGCCGTCGCTGACCGCATCCGACACAGGCTGTGTAAAAACGCAAATTAGGTGTCGGCCTGACGACACTCGACCTCTCAGATCGCTTGCTACGACGTTTTCTCGAGGTCGGGAAAGGTAAAGGGACCCCCAAAAACATGCCGATCACGCGTTTTTACACAGCCTGGGCCGGTCGCAGATGGCACCACCGGCTACCTGCGCAGCGCGCTGCCGCATGCTCGTTTCACCGCACCGATCCTGGCAGCGGCTAGTGTGCCGGACCGTGGCGGACCACTTTTCGAGGGCGACGCCCACGACGTGCTGCGTCTTGCGCTGTACAACTGGCCCGGCGAGCCATCGCTGGACGACCAAGCGGCGCTGACGCGCTTCGTCGCGCACGAGTTCAGTCATCGCTTCCAGCCGCGTGACGCGGTCGACATGTACCCGGACGCCCGCCTCATCCACAAAGGCGGCGCGGAATTCCTGCGTTGGCTGACATCCGTGCAAAAGGGATGGATGACGCCACGCGAGGCGGCTGCAGACCTGGACCAAGCCTTGGCCACCTGCATGCTGGGCACCAACAGACAGCGTTGGCGCGCGCTGCCAGCGCGTACGATCGGTGTCAACCACCTCGAATATGCCTGTGGCCTCCCGATCTACGTGTGCGCGCTTGCCACGCGGCAGGGCCGGGAAGTGCACTAGCGCGCGTCGATGCGTTCTACAAGGCAATTCGCCAGTGTGCGCAGCCTGACTTCGTACGAGCACTAGGCTGCGGCACGGCTCCCGCTGCTGGATGGAGCAGCGCCGATGGAGCAGGAATGAGATGCCATGCTGCGCGCGACGGGCCTCGCTCGCCCGCTGCCACCGACGCAGGTGCTGCGTGACACAATGGTGGAGCGTGCACTGACCAAGCTGATGCAGGACGATTGCGGCGGTCGGCTCGACAGCACGCAGCACCCCGACGGCCTGCCAACATTCGAGCAAAGGTATCCTGACGAGGTATGGTCAATGCTGCCTATTTCTAATGCATCGGGGTGAAACTGCATAGGCATCGACTTTCGCTATATAAACCAACCAGTTATCCACAGAAATTGTGCATAACTAATCAGCCCCAATAATTGCGGCGAGGCTGGCACTCCCGTGCAGAACCTCGTAAATCGCGGAAAAGAGTGCTTTCTTGTCAATATGTGTGGGACGACTTGTACTGCTGATAACGTATTTTATCAATAGTAAATCGCTTCGACTTGAGTGCCACTCGCAACTCTCAAGGTGCAGCGCGATTCCGATCAACTAGCTAGAAACCAGTGAGCAGCGGCGCCCGGAAACGTGCGGGGGACGCACTTTGGAGCGCCTGCTGCTAGACGAGGCAGCGAAGCTACCAACATACTTACATGGCTCGACGGAAAACCAGTACGCAGAATGGCATGCACGCGTGAGTGCGCACGGAAGTCGACAGGTAACGCGCAGGCGCGTATGAGGGATATTACGTTCA
>Ga0308157_10004588_pt1 | contig 18191 bp, 7 predicted proteins | sample PhyBR1_FD_201035 | JGI IMG/M metagenome (GOLD analysis project Ga0308157, IMG submission 201035) | Phyllosphere microbial communities from UC Gill Tract Community Farm, Albany, California, United States - DLSLB.R1 | ecosystem: Host-associated > Plants > Phyllosphere > Unclassified | place: USA...
TGTCGCTGTAGCCCCGTTCTCCGCCACCGAACTGGACGCTTTTTGAACGCGTCCCGACATCCACCTGCGGCCAGCGTTGCCCTTTCGCTTCATCAACGTTGGCCTGTGCCGCCTCGGTATTGAACTGTGCGCCACGAACCTCAGGGCTCATACCCAGTGCAGTATTAACCGCATTATTAAAGAGCAGACGGATTTCATTCTCGCCAGGCGCACGGGCGGTCTGTCGATCAACGTTTGTCGCGTTGCTTTTCGCAAACGCGGTGTGGGTTGTGCTAGTAGCATGGTTATCCACCGCGCTTTTCTGCGCCACCCGTGGCGCGAGAGGTGCAGGCGGGGTGGAGGCCATCACCATGCCGGATTTTGCCTGCGGAGCGACAGGTTGAAAGGCTAATAAGCCCTCGCTACTGGCGACACTTTTCCCTGAAATCAGGCAAGAGAGGACCGTCAGCGTCGCCGCCAGGCGACGCTGTACTGGAGAATACTTTTTCATCGTAAATTAACGCTCCCGGAAGGCTTCTTTCGCTTTGAAAATAGGTTTCAGCAGGTAATCGAGAATGGTTTTTTCGCCCGTACGAATTTCCACGGTCGCAATCATGCCGGGAATAATCGGCAGGGCTTTATCCCCTGCTTTGAGGGTGCTGCTGTCGGTTAAGACCATCACCCGGTAATACGTATCATCAGGACGGCCCGCCGCAGCTTTAGCGTCATCTTTTAACGTATCCGGACTGACGAGAGACACTTGCCCCTTCAGGCCGCCATAGATTGCAAAATCGTAAGCGGTGATTTTCACCATGGCAGGCAAACCGGCATGCAGGAAGGCCACGTCAGACGGTTTGATCTTCCCTTCCACCAGCAGCTGATCTTCCAGCGGCACGATCTCCATGATGTGTTCACCAGGCTGAATAACCCCGCCAATAGTGGTAACCCGCACATTTTTGACCGTGCCTTTTACCAGTGCGGTAATGGTTGTGCGGTTCACAATATCTTCGCGACCGGTCAGACTCTCTTCAGCCTGCACCAGATCCAGCTCCTGACGGATCAGGTCGGCGTTGGCATCCGCCTGATAGCGGTTGCGGCGCTCAACAATCTGCGATTGCAGGTCGTTTGCCTGACGGCGCATGCGCAGCAGCTCTACTTCGGAAAGCAGGCCGCGCGCCGCCAGCGGCTCAGACATGGCAATTTCGTTTTGCGCCAGACGATAGCTCTTCTCAAGCGAAGCCACACCCTCTTCCAGCGCTTGCTTACGGCTGTTGTAAGCGCGGGTTTCCAGCTCGACCTCAGAAGGATACTTTTTCACGCGGTCGCTAAAGGTCAGCGGCAGACCATACGCTTCCGCACGCAGGCGGTTAACGGTCGCTTCCAGTGCCACTACCTTGCGCAGCGTCTCCTGATAACTCGATTGCGCACGCGTCGGGTCGATTTTCAGCAGCACCTGCCCCGGTTCAACGATATCGCCCTCTCGGACGTTCAACTCTTCGAGTATCCCGCCCTCGAGGCTCTGGATAATCTGTTCGCGACTTTTTGAGACGATCTTCGCATCACCCTTGGTGATCTCTTCCACTTTGGCGAAATGCGCCCAGGTTAAGAAGCCGATGAACACCGCCAGGATGAGCCATAACACCAGTCGCGATTTTGGCGTGGTCTGGGAGAACAGCGCCTCCTGGATATCGCTCATCCAGGCGGCATCACGCGCTGAGAGCGGTTTATTTTTCTTCTGTTTTAGAAATTTCATGCGCTGGCCTCCGCCTGCTCTTTTACTGGCACAGCTTGCGCTGGCGTACTGTCGTTAGCGGGCGTCTGCTCAGGTTGCGCTGCCGGCGTGCCGTTGAGCGCAGCCAGAATCTGCTGTTTTGGACCATCCGCGACGATTTTTCCGTCCTCAATAATCACCATTCTGTCCACCAGCGCCAGCAGCGACGGGCGATGGGTGACAACAACCAGCGTGTGTCCGGCAGTCGCGATTTTCAGGTGTTGCAGGAACAGGGCTTCGGTCTGCGCATCCATCGCGCTGGTCGGTTCATCCAGCAGCAGCAGGTTAGGACGCGCCAACAGCGTTCGCGCCAGGGAAACCAGCTGACGCTGGCCGCCGGACAAACTGTTGCCCTGCTCGCCAACGGGCATATGAATGCCACGCGGGTGGCGCGCGGCAATGTGGTCCAGCCCGGTTAAACGCAGTACCTTAAGAAACTCATCAGACGACGCATTCTGACGGCCAATCATGATGTTTTCGCGCAATGTGCCGTAAAACAGACGCGCATCCTGCCCCACAAACCCTACGTTGTTTCGCCAGTCAGACGGCTCAATTTGATTCACGTCCAGACCGCTACTGAAAATCTGCCCTTTCACCGGCGTGTAAAGGCGGGCAATGATGCGCAGCAGCGTGGATTTACCGCTGCCGATTTTCCCGACGATCGCTACACGTTCGCCCGGTTTTATCGTCAGATTCACGCCTTTGAGGATATCCGGGTTCGGCTGCATGGGCGGTGCCGGATAAGAGAAGGTAATGCCTTTAAGCTCGATATCACCGTTCAACTCAGGCTGTTTGATGTAGTCAATCTCACTGCTGCGATCGGTTGGGTTCTCCATCAGCTTGTTCAGCGAAGTCAGCGCAGCTTTGGCCTGCTGATAACGCACGGCTAAACCGACGACCTGGCTTAACGGCGCGGTCACACGACCGGCCAGCATGACCGTACCGATTAACGCGCCCTGCGTCAGGGTGCCGGCATCAATCAGGTACACGCCGGTGACAATCAGCATGACCGTCTGCAGCTGTTGAAGGAAACTCACCGAATTCATCGCCAGCGTAGAGTAGTGCTTAGACGCCGCCGAGCTGGAAGATTGCATGGCGCTGAACTTTTGCCAGCGGCTCTGCATCCAGGACTCGCCCCCCACGGATTTCAGCGTTTCCATCCCTTCGATGGATTCAATCAGGACGCCCTGCTTCAGCGATGCTTCCTGCAGGCTGGCTTTCATCACTTTGGCCAGCGGCCACTGAATGACCATACTGACCAGCAGGATCATTGGCAGCATCAGCAACGGGACAATCGCCAGCGGGCCGCCGATGGCGAAGATAATGCCAATAAACAGCAGAACGAACGGCAGGTCGGCAATGGTTGCAAGCGTCGCGGATGAGACGAAATCACGCACGGATTCGAATTCGCGCAGCTGGTTGGCAAAAGAGCCTGAGGAGGCGGGCTTATGCTCCATTTTTACCGCCAGCGCCTGACGAAACAGCACGCTGCCGACAATCAGATCCGCTTTTTTTCCTGCGGTATCCAGCAGGTGAGCACGCACGCTACGGGTTACGGCTTCAAAAATCATTGCCACCAGCACGCCAATCGCCAGCGACCAGAGCGTGGTAAACGCCTGGTTAGGGATCACGCGGTCATAAACGTTCATGGTAAAGAACACGGTGGCCAGCGCGAGCACGTTCACCAGCACCGACGCCAGCGCGGCGCTACGATAGTAACGACGGTAGCGCCACAGCGTACTGAACAGCCAGTGGCCTTTCGGCTGCGGCGGCGCGATATCGCTAACCCGACTGTCAATACGCGCAGTCGGTTTAGCCGCGATCGCGTAGCCAACATACAGCTCGTTAAGCGCTTCATGATTCAGTTCAACCGGCTCGTCAGAGACATCCGGCATGACCAGGGAATAGAACAGATCCCATTTGTCTTCGGCATTTTTACGACGCTCGCGTCCCAGCAGCACCATCCCGCCAGCGCCCTTACGCAGCAAAATCATCGGGAAGATCTGCTCCGGCAGTTCTGCGCTATTACGCTTGATGAGCCCTCCGGTCACACCGGCATTTTTGAGCGCATCAAGCGCTAAAGAGGGAGTGAGGAGTTGTTCGACAGGCAGACCCGCCAGCAAAACATCATCGCTTTTACCGAGACCATAATGCTCACACACCCAGGCAATACTTCTGAGCAGAGAATCATCACTTTGTCGGTTATCGCGAGCGGCGGCAAGCAGCTGTTCCTCCTGAAAATTTGCAGTTGAGGATTCCATATTTCGCGTTTTTCCTGATTGATTATTTATATTTAAATCAATGAATTAAATTGATTTATTGGTTTAAATTAAGAATATTCTGTCACGCGGAACAGTCTTAAATTAATGAGACCTGTCTCAATGGAACGGGTTATTTTTTGTCACGAAACAGGTTTGATGAGGGATACACGAGGGAAAAGAGAATGCCCTCCCATTGCGGGAAGGCAGGACGCAAGATTATTTTTGCTCAGGTGCAGTCACGTTCTGATCGCCGCTTACACGCACAACAACGCGGCGGTTTGGCGCATAGCAGGAAACCAACTCACGCTTGCCGGACGCGGCACAGTCATTAACAACCGGCTCGTTACTGCCGACGCTGGACGCCACCATCAAACGCGCCGGAAGGCCATTTTCTGCCAGCATCGTACGTACCGTCTGCGCACGCTTCAGCCCCAGCGCGTAGTTGCTACGATCGCTGCCGATAGCATCCGTATGGCCAATCACCTGAATTTGTTTCAGCTCGACGTTTTCACGTTTTATTGTCGCCACCAGGTCTTTCACCGCCTGGCGGCCCTGAGCGGAAACGCCCTTTTCACCGGACTGTCCAAAGCGGAACATAATATCGCCAGACAGGGTGTAATCTTTGTACTGAGGTGCGGCCAGAGTCTTACAGGCTTCCACGCTGGATGCGCGAGAAAGCACATGGGTCTGCTCACGTAGCCCCGATAAATCCTTCTCCGCCTGCTCGCGCGTACGGGCTTCCGGCACGGCATTCATCGTGTGGTTGACGCGCACGAAATAGGTTTGCCCGCCGTTCATTTCGACGTTGTAACCCTGTTCTTTACCACGATACTGCGGTGCATCGTTCTGGTATGCGCCGAGATTATGCTTACCCGGCGCCAGACAGAACACGGTATAACCGCCAGGCAGCAGCGCATCGTGGAATTCATTATCCACATAAATATGTGCCGCCCCGCCGGTGGTGTTACTGGCGTCACGGTAGTAAACAATTTGCGCCTGAGTCTGAGCGACGGGTGCAACAGGCTGATACACCTTGCCAAAATTCTCCGCAGCGGTGGCGGTGTGAATGAAAAATGCGGAGGAGGTAAACAGCGCCGCAAATAAAGAGGTCTTGAAAAAAGTCATAAATCCTCCAGAGGCCTCCCCGAAAGGAGGCCTGGAAAAGTTTAAGTTAGTGATTATTCACGTTGACGGTTACGCCAGCTTGTACCAGCAGCTCGACATCCTGGCTTTCCATGTGGAACACCTGATACTCAACACCCGATACCTTCACATTACCGGCGTTGGTCCAGTTGCCCGGATCGCTGTTGTCAGGCAGAAGATCGCTCAGGTTTACCACGTCGCCTTTATTACCCTGCACCATCAGCTGTTTATTACCATCTGTGATAAACAGGTCTTTTTCAGCGTGGGTCAGCACGTCGTGCAGACTGATATTCAGCTTGTCCTGCTTGCTGTTGGTAATATCAATCGTCTTGTGCTGGAGATTATCCAGGTTAATCTCACGATCGTTCAGGGTGCTAACAACACTGGCGTTATCGTCATGCTGCTCTTCGGCGTTCATCATCATGCTTCTGGATGCTGAGCGCGGTGTGTTCACTGTCCAGCGGACATCATCAATCCAGTACTGATCGGTATTGATGGTGTTACCGCCACCCGACAAACCACTGCTTGCACCACGCCCCATACTGAAGACGATATTACCAATCTCACGTCCCGACGGGGCATTAACAGAGAAGGTTGACTCACCAACTGGCAGATATCCTGAAGAGATCACTTTCCCTGCCGTGTCGTAAACGGTGTATGTTGACTTCACAACGCTAGACTGGACGGAATCGTTCGCACCAGAAAGTTTCATGCTGACAGCATTTACCCCGTCAAAATGCATGGTGATGTCGCCGGTCATTGCTAATACACGACTGCTGGATGAAACGCCCCACTGATAAATCGCCGCACCATAACCAGGGTAATATTTATCGTTTAACGTAAATTTCAGACCACTTGGCAGTGTGACCAGACCCTTTCCAAAGTTCTGGAACGGTACAGTGTTAAAATCTTCGAACCCGCTCGATTTCGGAGAAACCACTGTCAGGCTGCGTGAAACACCCGCACTCTGGTTCCCTGCTTTATCGATAGAGAACACGCTAAACGTGTGGTTCCCCAACGGCAGTGCAGACGGCGTTAAGCTCCAGCTGCCGTTAGCGGCGGCGGTGACACTGTACGTAGAACCGTTCACCGCGATGTACACTGTGCTACCTGCTTCAGCGGTACCGTTCAGCGTCGGCGTGTTGTCATCCGTTGAACCCGCGTTGGCCACGTTGCCCGTTACCGGACCGACGTTATCCGTGACGCTGGTGATCACCGGCGCGGCGTTGACGGTATCTACAGTAATCCCAAATTTCGACGAGGTAGCCGAACGGTTTCCGGCCCTGTCGATTGAATAAGCCTGGAATTCATACAGCTTGTTGTAGTTGGTCGTCACTGGGTATGCCCATGCGCCATTCGCAGCCGCAACCGCCGAGCCATAAGTCCCACCGGTTGCCGGGTCGATGATATACACCACGCTGCCCGCTTCCGCTGTCCCGCGTAAATCCAGGCCACGGTCGTTGGTTACGCCACCGTTGCCCACCAGGCCGTTATACACGCCGCCCTGAACATCATCGTAAGAGCCAGTGATAACTGGCGCGTTATTCACCGTATCCACGGTGATTGCGAATTGCGACGAATCTTCAGAACGGTTTCCAGCCTTATCAATGGAATAAGCATGGAAATTGTACGTCTGGTTATAGTTCGCGGTTGTAGGGAACGACCATTTACCATCAGCCCCCGCCGTGACAGAACCTGCGACCGTGCCATAGTTATCAATAACGATGTACACCACGCTGCCCGCTTCCGCTGTCCCGCGTAAATCCAGCGTACGATCATTCGTTACGCCGCCGTTACCCACCAGGCCGTTATAGACACCGCCCTGAACATCGTCGAAAGAGCCGAGGATAACCGGTGCGTTGTTCACCGTATCCACGTTGATCGAATAGGTCTCAGATTTACCCGACACGTTACCCAGATCGTCTTTCGCAATGGTGTAGAACATATGCGGACGACCGGCAGCCGTGTCAGCAACCGCATGCTCCCAGGTCCAGTTACCTTTCGCATCAGTTTTCACCGTATCCAGCACCGCGTTGTTATACGCGTTGTAGATATACACGACGCTGTTTGGCTCAGCGGTTCCGCGCAGCTGCATATTGCCGTCGTTGCTCAGCCCACCGTCTGGCACCAGGCCGTTATAGATGCCACCTTGCACGTCATCGTACGCCCCCAGAATGATCGGAGCTGCAGCGCGGGTATCCACTTCCAGACCGTAGTGGTTGGATTCGCCAGAGACGTTGCCCGCCGCATCCTGTGACGTCACGTAGAAGTCATGTTTCGCATCTGCCAGCGCAGGCGATGTCCACGTCCAGTTACCGTCCGCATCGGCATACACCGAAGCGATTGGCGTTTTGCTGTCCGGGCCATAGATATTCACCAGGCTGTTTTTCTCAGCCGTACCGCGCAGTTCTGGCGTGGTGTCGCGTGAACGGCCGCCATCGACGATCAGCGTACCCGCATCGTCATACATGCCGGTAATGGTCGGCGCCGTTGGCGCATCGGTATCAATCGTCAGATCCCACGGCGCGGTTGGTGCGCTTTTCACACCGGTCGGGCTCTGGAAGACCGCACTCAGAGACAGCTCGGTGCCGTTGTTCTGCGGTGGCAGCGTGTAGTTCCAGGTGCCGTCATTGCCTACGGTCACAGAATTAACAAGCGTGGTGCCGTCGTAAATGAACACGGTGTCGCCCGCACGGCCAGTACCGTGCAGCGTTGGCGTGGTGTCATCGGTCACCGCCGGGTTCGCCAGGTCGCCCTGCACCAGGCCTACATCGTCGGCGATGCGATCCAGCGTCCCTGTCGGAATGCTGGTATCCAGCGTCAGCTCAAACGGTGCGGTAGGCGCACTGTCACCCGTCCCCGGATCTTCCGTCGCGGTGATCTGATATGTCCCATCCGCGCTCAGCGCAGGGGTGATGGTCAGCTGCCAGCTACCGGTTACCGCATCAGCACGCACGCTATCGATATAATTGCCGTCAACGTACACCTTCACCAGTGCGCCCGGCGTCGCGCGGCCCACAACCGTTGGGGTCGTGTCATCGGTGTGACTGCCGCTGCCCAGATTGCCGGTAATGGCACCTTCATCATCCACGACGTGGCTGATGGATACGCCGTTACCGCTGGTGTCCACGATGAAGTGGATCGGGTCGGACGCAGGGCCGACGTTACCCGCTTTGTCTTCAATCGAGACTTTCCAGGTGTAGTCACCGTCCGCCAGCGCAGGTGCCGGGGTGTAGCTCCAGTTACCGCTGCCATCGACAGGAACGCGCACGGTAGTGCCATTACCGAGATCGATAATAGCGGTACCGCCCGCTTCACCTTTACCACGGTAGGTTGGGGTGTTGTCATCGGTGGTGTCGTTGTTACCAATCAGACCTGGCGTACCGAAGTCGTCCCACAGTTCCACGTCAGCCGCTTCGCCTGGTGCGACGGAGTCCACAATAATGACCCACTCGCCGGTCTCCGGGCTGCGGTTGCCGGTCACATCTTCTGCGACCGCGCGGAAGCGGTGCTCGCCCTGCGCCAGCGCCGAATCAAACTCAATGGTCCAGCGTCCACCGGTGACCACCGCGCTGCCGATTGGGTTCGGGTTCGCGCCGTCGTACAGATAGACGGTGGTGCCATCCTGCGCAGTACCGGTAATAACCGGACGATCGTCATTCGTGATGCCACCGTTCTGTACCGTGCCAACGTGTGATTCGACATCGTCAATCACATCGGTGATTGCCGGAGCCGTTGGAATACCGCCCGCCAGCAGGTCAAAGGAGAACGCATCAGAAGGATCCGAACGCAGACCCGCTTTGTCTTCGGCGACCACTTTCACGTCATAATGACCGTTCGCCAGCCCCAGCGGCGGTGTCCACGTCCAGGTACCTTCATCGGTGGCGCGAACGGAAGCAACTTCACGGCCATTGACGATAATGTACACCAGGCTGTTCTCTTCGGCAGAACCCGCAAAGGTCGGGGTGCTGTCGTCAGTGATATCGCCGTTTTGCAGATAACCTGTTTGCTGACCCGCGTCGTCAAAGACGGTGTCGATAGTCGGTTTCACCGGTGGCGTGGTGTCAACGATAAAGCCGATCGGATCGGACGGTTCGCTGGTGTTACCCGCGGGATCAGTGATGACCACCACGGCTTCATGCTCGCCTTCTGCCAGTGGATTTTCTGGTGTGACTTCCCATTTACCGTCTTCACCCACGATCGCGGTACCCACCACTTCATCGTCGATGATCAGTTCTACGGTTTCACCCGGCACAGCGCCTTCGCCGCTGAATACCGGCTGGGTATCATCGGTCACATCGCCGTTATTAATTGGGCCGATAACCGGGCCCTGATCGTCTTCAACATCACCAATGATCGGTTTCACTGGTGCTTCGGTGTCAATCACCAGCTTCCAGGGATCGGTTGGCGCGCTTTCAACGCCCGTTGGGCCACGAAATACCACACTCACATCCAGCGCCGCACCGTTCGTTTGTTCAGGCAGGGTATATTCCCAGCGGCCATCAGCGCCCACGGTTACGGAGCTAATAATGTCGCTGCCATTACGTACGAAAACGATGTCACCTGGGCGGCCCGTACCGTGCAGGGTTGGCGTGGTGTCATCCGTCACCGCCGGATTCGGCAGGTCACCCTGATAGCGACCAACGTCATCCGATACGCGATCGAACGTCCCGGTCGGAACAACGGTATCGATGGTCAGCAGGAATGGACGTGTCGGAGGTGGAATTTCACCAGGACCGCTGAATTCCCCTGCCGTAATTTCATAGGTTTTACCCGACTCCAGCGCAGGGTTGATCTCAATGGCCCACGCACCGGTCGTTGGGTCGGCAGTCATCGTACCCACCGCTTCCCCGTCAACATACAGCGTCACCAGAGAGCCAGGCGTTGCCGTCCCCACGATAACCGGTTTAAGGTCATCCGTGCTGCTGCCGCTGGCCAGCGGGTTGGTCAACGTGCCGGTATTATCTTCCGCGTGGCTGATGGATACCGCATTACCCACGGTATCGACGATAAAGGTCACTGGCGCGGTGGCTTCACCACGGTTACCCGCAGCATCTTCCAGCGCCACAGACCAGGTATAGGTTCCGTCCGCCAGCGCAGGGGCAGGCGTCCAGCTCCAGTTACCTTCTGCATTGACGGGTACGCGAACGCTCTGCCCGTCACCGAGGTCGATCACAGCCGTCATGCCCGGCTCACCCTTACCGCTAATGGTCGGGGTGTTATCTTCGCTGATATCGTTATTGTTAATTTCACGCGGGAACTGGTAATCGTTCCACAGTAAAACGTCGGTCGGCAGCGGCGGCAGTGTCGCCACAGCAGCGATGTTTGGCTCAGTATTGTTGTTAGAAGCGATGGTCTTTTTCATACTCAATATCCAACTATATTCTGTTTATGTTCGGGAAAATCCCTGGATTAAAAAAACGGCTAAACGTTTTTACTTTCCGGAGGCGCCTTAAAGTCGCCTCCGTTTCCTGATATCAATTAGTGGTTTTGCAGCGTGACCGTCACTCCCATCTGAACGAGGATTTCGGTATTCAGGCTTTCCATCTGGAAGGACTGATACTCCACTCCGCCAACGTTAACCGTGCCACCGTCTGTCCAGTTGCCCGGGTCTATATCGTTTGGCAACAGGTCGCTGAGATTGACCCGATCGCCTTTATCGCCCTTCACCATCAACTGGTTGAAATCGTTATCGTGGAACAGGTTCTGAGAGGCGTTTTCCAGCACATCGCCCGCGCTCAGCGTCAGTGTGTTGTTACCTGTTCCCGTAATATCGAACACTTCCATTGACTGGATTTTGTTGGTCAGCGCGCTCATATCGAGATGCTGATCCGCACCCAACAGCTTCAGCGTGTCCGTCCCTTCTCCCCCCTGGATCACCGCGTCGGTCAGGCTGGCCACATCACTCACCTGATAGAGGTTGTCCGCCGCGTCGCCATACCAGACATCGCCCTGGTTATCCGCCAGGAATTCACCCGGCGTGACGGTTTTCGCCGTGCCGCTCACCACCAGGTTATCGATACTGAAACCAAACCCGGTGCTGCCTGACAGCTCCTGATGGTGGATTTCCATCCGGTAAACCGGCGTCTCCTCCGGATTGTTTAACGACACATGGACGTTACGGTTGCTGATCGGCGCGTTCACAGGCTGAGAATCAATTACATTGCCGTTGATGTCATAGAACGTCACCACCGTAGACGGCCCCGCAAATCTCGGGTTGAAATCGAAATCGACGGTTTTGGCGCCATACTGGAAGTCGACAAACATGCTGGCTTCCATCCCGCCATCTGTTGACGAACTAAACAGGTACAGGCTGTTTGTGCTTCCCGCCCCGATAGTCTGTCTGTTGAATTCGTAGTCAGCCGTACTGGTATCCGTCGTGTGCGAGAAACGCATTCCGTGCACCCACTGGCCCGCATTGATCGCCGTAAACTCATCAGCTGATTCAAAGTTGTTGGTGCTGGTAAAGTCGCTGGTACGGTAGTCCGAGCTGTTACCCGCCGCGTCCACAATGGCTGCCCCGACCGGAATATCGGTATAACCGCCCGGTGGCAGGCTCAGCGTCACATTACCGTTCGCGATATCCGCCGCCGTCAGCGTATGCGTGACAGAGACATCTCCGACCTTCACCAGAACCGAATCACCCGCCGTCACGTTGCTGCCCGGCAGCGTGACGGTGACATCGTTACCGCTCCGCACCACGTCGGTCGGGGCGTCCGGTGCAACCTGATCCACCACCACGTTCTGCGACGACTCGGTGTAGTTACCTGCCGCATCAACAACACGGGTCAAAATGGTCCAGTCAGCGCTGTGTCCCTGCATGTCCACATAGGCCCACTTATCGCCGTCGACCAGCGCTTCCTGCCAGGTCGTGCCGCCATCAACGGAGACAAGGACTTTGTCGCCCGCGTCCAGCGCAGCCGAGAGATGGCCGGTGACCAGACTGCCAGGGCCGCTGTTATTGGTAATGAAGTCCGCATCGCTCACGCCGGAGTCTTTGCTCAGGCCGTCAGCCACCGCACTGGCCGTTGGCGCTTCGGTATCAATGGTGATTTTCCAGGAATCGCTCGGTGCGCTTCTGACGCCCGTCGGACTCTCGAACACCACGTTCATATCCAGCTCTGTCCCGTTATTCTGCGGCGGTAACGTGTAGTTCCAGCTGCCGTCAGGCCCGACGATGACGGAGTCGATCAGGGTCGTACCGTCGTAAATAAACACCCGGTCGCCCGCCACACCGGTACCGCGCAGGGTCGGGGTGGTATCGTCGGTCACAGACGGGTTCGCCAGATCGCCCTGAACCAGGCCGACATCATCCGCTATACCGTCCAGGGTGCCGGTCGGAATGCGGGTATCGAGCGTCAGTTCAAACGGTGCGGTTTGTGGACCGTCACCGGTGCCGGTGTTTTCACTGGCGGTGATCTGATATGTGCCGTCGGCCGACAGCGCCGGGCTGATGGTGTACTGCCATTGACCCGTGGTCGGATCGGCCACCACGCTGTCAACCAGGTTTCCGTCAACGTAGACTTTCACAATGGCACCAGGCGTAGCGCGGCCCACAACGGTTGGCGTCGTGTCATCAGTGTGGCTGCCGCTGGCCAGGTTGCCCTGAATGCCACCCTCATCATCCACAACGTGGCTAATCGAAATCCCGTTTCCACTGGTATCCACGATGAAGTGGATAGGGTCGGATGCAGGTCCGACGTTGCCCGCCTTGTCTTCAATCGAGACTTGCCAGGTGTAGTCGCCGTCCGCCAGTGCAGGCGCCGGGGTGTAGCTCCAGTTGCCGCTGGCATCAACCGGTACACGCACGGTGGTGCCATCGCCCAGGTCGATAATCGCCGTACCGCCCGCTTCACCCTTACCCCGGTAGGTCGGAGTGTTGTCATCGGTCGTACCGTTGTCGGCGATAATCCCCGGCGTGCCGAAGTCGTCCCACAGTTCAACGTCTGTCGCCTCGCCCGGTGCGACGGAATCAATGTTGATGACCCACTCGCCCGTTTCCGGGCTGCGGTTGCCGGTACCGTCTTCCGCTACCGCACGGAAGCGGTGCTCGCCCTGCGCCAGCGGGGCATCAAATTCAATGGTCCAGCGTCCGCCCGTGACCACGGCACTGCCGATCGGGTCCGGGTTCGCGCCGTCGTACAGGTAAACGGTGGTACCGTCCTGACCGGTCCCCACGAGGGTTGGGCGGTCGTCGTTGGTGGTACCGTTTTGCTGTACGGTGCCGGTGTGAGACTCAACATCGTCAATCACATCGGTAATTGCCGGCGCTGTAGGGACACCGCCCACCTGCACGTTAAAGTTAAAGTCCTCAGACGACTCAGAGCGCAGCCCAGCCTGATCCTCCGCAACAACGCGGACGTTATACGGACCGTTAGCCAACCCCGGAGACGGTTCCCAGGTCCAGGAGCCGGTTTCGGTTGCGCGCACGGAATCCACCACTTTCTCGTTGACGATGATGTAAACGAGGCTATTTTCTTCAGCCGTACCGCTGAAGGTTGGCGTGTTGTCATCGGTGGTTTCACCTGCCGCCAGGTTGCCGGTTCTGTCGCCAACGTTATCGAAAACGGTATCGATGGTCGGTTGTGCCGGTGGCGTGGTGTCAACGATAAAGCCGATCGGATCCGACTGTTCGCTGGCATTGCCTGCCGGATCGGTAATGACCACCACCGCTTCATGTTCGCCATCCGGCAGCGGGATTTCTGGCGTCACTTCCCAGTTGCCGTCTTCACCCACAATCGCAGTGCCCACCACTTCATCGTCGATAATCAGTTCAACGGTTTCGCCAGGCACGGCACCACCGCCGCTGAATACCGGCTGAGTATCATCGGTGACATCGCCATCGTTAATCGGGCCAGTGATAGGGCCGACGTCATCTTCCACGTCACCGATCACCGGTTTTTCCGGCGCAGTCAGGTCGACAATAAAGCCGATCGGATCGGACGGTTCGCTGGCGTTGCCTGCCGGATCGGTGATCACCACCACCGCGTTGTGCTGGCCTTCAGCCAGTGGGTTTTCCGGCGTCACTGCCCATTTACCGTCTGCACCTACCACTGCGGTACCCACGACTTTATCGTCGATGATCAGCTCAACGGTGTCGCCCGGCGTGCCGTTTTCACCACGAAATACAGGCAGCGTGTCGTCAGTGGTGTCACCGTCATTGATTGGGCCAACCACCGGACCGACGTCATCTTCCACCTCACCAATCACCGGTTTTTCCGGCGGGGTGAGATCGACCACGAAATCAATAGGATCGGACGGTTCGCTGGCGTTGCCTGCCGGATCGGTAATGACCACCACCGCTTCATGTTCGCCTTCCGGCAGCGGTTTTTCTGGCGTCACTTCCCAGTTGCCGTCTTCACCCACAATCGCGGTGCCCACGACTTCATCGTCGATAATCAGCTCAACGGTTTCGCCAGGTACGGCACCGCCGCCGCTGAATACCGGCTGGGTATCATCGGTAATATCGCCATTGTTAATCGGGCCAGTGATTGGGCCGACGTCATCTTCCACGTCACCGATCACCGGTTTCGCTGGTGCAGTCAGGTCAACGATAAAGCCAATCGGATCGGACGGCTCGCTGGCGTTGCCTGCCGGATCGGTGATGACCACCACCGCCTCGTGCTGGCCTTCAGCCAGTGGGTTTTCCGGCGTCACTGCCCATTTACCGTCTGCCCCCACTACCGCGGTACCCACGACTTTATCGTCGATGATCAGCTCAACGGTGTCGCCCGGCGTGCCGTTTTCACCGCGGAATACAGGCAGGGCGTCATCAGTGGTGTCACCGTCATTGATTGGGCCAACCACCGGACCGACATCATCTTCCACCTCACCAATCACCGGTTTTTCCGGCGGGGTGAGATCGACCACGAAATCAATAGGGTCGGACGGTTCGCTGGCGTTACCCTCAGGATCGGTGATGACCACCACCGCTTCATGTTCGCCTTCCGGCAGCGGTTTTTCTGGCGTCACTTCCCAGTTGCCGTCTTCACCCACGATCGCGGTGCCCACGACTTCATCGTCGACAATCAGCTCAACGGTATCGCCAGGGTTCGCACCACCGCCACGGAAAACAGGCTGGGCGTCGTCAGTGGCATCGCCGTTGTGGATAGGGCCAGTGATCGGGCCAACGTCATCCTCAACTTCGCCGATCGTTGGTTTGCCAGGACCTGTCGGTGGAGGGGGAATAACGTCGCCGTTATCACTACCGTCATTGCCGCCACGGTTATGGCGGATAATGGAGCCGATGCCAATCGCCGCACCAATCGCCGCTAATGCACCCAGTGCCAGCAAGGCAGGGGAAAACGCGGTACCCGCAACCGCCAGACCGTCAAGGCTGGCAATCGCGCCTGCGCCCAGCGCTTGCGCAGAGGATTCACCGTCCAGCAGGAAAGCAGCTTCGTGGTCATCATCACCGTCGGTGGCGATGTATTCATGCCACTGACCATCTTCCCCTTTACCGACCAGTTCACCCGGATTATCAAAGTAGTCTTCGATAATCAGCTGCGGCTGATCTTCATCAGTGCCTTCCAGCATGATGAACAGGTCTTTACCGACACGTTTCTGGGTAATGTTTTCTGGCGCAACGCCGTTTTCCCCTTCAGCAAGAATGTATTTTGCATTCGGGATGGCTTTAATTTTGACGGCACTGCCTATTTTTTCACTGCGCAGAACGTCGGCTTTGACAATCGTATTTTTATCAACGACTGCAATATTTACTGGCTTGAGATTCATTCGCTAAATTCTCGTGTAAATAATCGATCTGTGTCTGCGCAACGCGCCAGACGCACTTCCATACGGGATTCTTTCCCTGGCTGACGCTATCTTCCTGTCAGAGCGACGGAGTCTTAATAAGACCTGTCGCAAACGACCAGGTTAAGGTTGCAAGGAGACATAATAAAAGGAAGGATCCGTTACCTGGCAGGCCAGGCAGGGCAGCGCTGAGGAGGAAAATAAAGTCTCAGTTAAAGACAAGTCTTAGCCAAATTTGCATTGACGGGATAGAGAATAAATTTTTCCTTTCCCGATTCAGGACAACCAGGAATGTCAGGCAAAAAAGTCATTGTCATGGACGCCAGCCCACTGCTTCGCGCTGGACTCCAGGGCTTATTATCAGAACATGGTCATCAGATTGTTGCGCAGTTTGGCACAATGGAAGAATTGCTGGATAAACATTCGTTGTTCAACGCCGACTTGATAATAATGGAGCATCTGCAACAACAGCCAGACGTGTTTTCTTCTCTGGCTCAGTTAATAAAAAATATCCCTGATACACAGGTAATGATTTTATCCTCATCATCCAGTGATTTTCACATTCAGCTTAGCAGGAAGGCGGGGGCTGCCGGCTATCTTAATAAAAGCAGTACGCTGGACAACCTCGTCCGGACTGTCAATAAAGTCGCATCCGGCCAGTTCTGTTATGGCAATGAACTGAGGCTGCACCGGACAAAATACCCGCGAGACGCCTCGTTGTTGTTATCGCTATCCCATACTGACATCTGTATCTTGCGCTACATTTCTGCCGGCTACAGCAATCAGGTCATTGCCGGCATAATGAATATAAATAATAAACGCGTCAGCGCTTATAAAAAGCGCATCATGCTGAAATTTAAAATATCCAAATTGACTGAACTGGTGGATCTGGCAAAACGTAATTATCTCTATTGAACAGAAATGACGCCGGGAAATGACTAACGACCACGAAACTCGCGACGATAGCGGGAAGGTGAGGTATTAAGCTGCTTTTGAAAGTGGCGCCGTAAAGAGGTCGTGGAAGGGAAGCCGACGCGTTCGGCAATATCTTCCACTGGCCGATCGGTTTTTTCAAGAAAGCGCTGGGCAACGAGAATGCGCTGGTTCAAAAGCCAGTTTGAAAAACATTCCCCCGTCGTTTGCTGAAAGCGGCGGGTAAAGCTCCGGCGGCTCATGCAGGCTTTCTCTGCCACGCAGTCCAGCGTGATGGCCAGCTGTAAATTCTCTGTTGCCCAGGCCAGCGCGTCGGTGAAGTTATCTCCACGACGCGTATTCTGCACCGGCAGCTCCACAAACTGCCGCTGCCCGCCCTGACGATGAGGCGGCACCACCAGCAAGCGCGCCACGCGGTTGGCGACATCCGCGCCCCACGCCTGTCGGACCAGGTGCAAACAGCAGTCGATACTGGCTGCCGTTCCTGCTGACGTCACAACATCGCCATCATCAATGTAAAGCACATCTTTATCCATCTGCACTGAAGGATAAAGACGCTGAAAGTCCGCCGCCCATCGCCAGTGTGTCGTTGCCGGACGGTTTTCCAGCAGGCCTGCGGCGGCCACCACGAACGTGCCCATACACAACCCAACAATGCGGGACCCGGCTGCATGCGCGTTTTGTAACGCCGTTAACAGTTCAGGCTCCGGTGCATGCTCGGGCACATCCCAGCCCGGCACAATCACCATATCCATCCCGGCTAACGCATCCAGACCTCGGTCGACCACGATGGAAAAACCGGCATTGGTTTTAAGCGCACCGGGTGTAGTGGCACAAACCACGAGCTGACACAGGGCGTCACCCTGCGGCGTCAGTGCTTTCTCAAACACGGCATAAGGCACCGAAAGGTGAAAAGGAATAATGCCTTCAAAGACTACGATACCAATTTTCAATGTCATGACCGCCTCCGTAAGCCAGCCAGTATAGAGGGCTGGCTGGCCACAGGGATTTCAGTTCGGTCTTATTTTTCCACCGCCAGCGCCATCACCTGATCCGTGGTCATGATTTCAGCAAAGACATCCGCGACGCCTGCCAGCGCTGCACGCTGCAGCGTGTCGTGATCCACCACGCCCCCCTTCCCGTCATCCAGATCGCGCGTGGCTGTCGCATCTTCCGGAATAATCACGCTATAACCCAGCGGTACAGCATCACGTGCAGTCGATGAGATACACATATGCGTCATCAGGCCCGCCACGATGACCTTTTTAATTCCCTGTTTCTTTAAGCGGGCATCCAGATCGGTGCCCACGAAAGCGCTCGGGGTCTCCTTGGTAATAATGGTGTCCTGCGCA
>Ga0308157_10004590_pt1 | contig 18187 bp, 16 predicted proteins | sample PhyBR1_FD_201035 | JGI IMG/M metagenome (GOLD analysis project Ga0308157, IMG submission 201035) | Phyllosphere microbial communities from UC Gill Tract Community Farm, Albany, California, United States - DLSLB.R1 | ecosystem: Host-associated > Plants > Phyllosphere > Unclassified | place: USA...
CCGCCGCCCGACCGTCTAGGACCGCACCTTCAGCACGACGGTGCTGTGGGATCCGCGGACCCCGTCGACGCCGTCGTACGTCACGGTCACGCGATACGTGCCCGCGTCGAGGCGCGGCAGGCTCACGCTCGCCGCGCCTTCTTCGAGCTCGGCCTCGACGGTGTCGACGACGAGGTTGTTGCGCTTGATCTGGATGTCCACCGATCCGGGCGCCGCGATGCCGCCCGTGCTTTCGACCGCGACGTCGAGTCGCGCGCGAACGGCCGGCTTCACCGTGTCGGAGACGAACGCGGCATCGACGTTCGAGTTCGCCGTCGTCACGACGAGACGCACGGTGTCGGACGACGAGACGAAATCGTCGGATCCGGCGTAGGCGACCGTCAGCGCGTGCGAGCCGACCACGAGGTCAGCCGGCAGGTCGATGTCGGCCGAGCCTTCGGCGTCGAGCTCACCGCGGGCGAGCTCCGTGTCGCCCTCGGAGATGACGACCTCGCCCGCCGGAACGGCCTCGTCGCTCGTCGTGGTCACGTGCACCTGGCCGGCCTGGCCGAAGGGCACCCGCGCCGCCTCGATGCTCGCGCTCGTCGACGTTGCGGCGGGCTCGGGCTCGGGCTCGGCGGGTGCCTCGGCAACGCCGGCGCCGGTGACTGTGATCACGTCGATCGCGACGCCGTCCGCGCTCGTGACGTACAGCGTGCCGGTGCCCTCGGGCGCCTCGAACGAGACCTCGACGTCCTGCCAGCTGTCTCCGGCAGGGATGTCCGCGGTGGCGAACGGCTCGGCATCGGCGGCCTCCCAGCGCAGCTGGACCTCGCCCTCGCCGCGTGCTCGGACGACGGCGCCGTCGATGTTCGTGAAGTTCACCGGCGTGAAGCCGAGGAAGCCGCCCTCGCCCAGCGCGCCGACGGCGTTTCCGCCCGACGCCTCGGAGTCGGAGACGCGCTCGGCGCCCTCCATCTCGGCAGCGTGCTCGGCCTCGAGGCCCTTCGGGTTGAGGCGCACGGTGGCCTCGCCCTTCGCGGCCGGCAGTCCGTTCGCGCCCTGGTCCTCGTAGTTCACGACGACCGCGCCGTACAGCAGCGCGCCGACGCCGTGCTCGGGCGAGTTCGGATCGGTGTTGAACGTGCCCTCGCAGCCCGTGCCCGACGACTCGGGGTGCGCGTGCTCGTCATGGCCGAGGCCGTAGGTCCACCTGACGTTGTCGCACACGGTCTCGTCGCCGTCCTCGGCGTCGGTCGTCGTGACCTGGAACGGCACCTTGTCGCCCCAGGCGAAGAATCCGCCGTTCGCCGGGTACGGCAGCGTGACCTCGGGCGCCTGGTTGCCGACGGAGATGACACGGCTCGTGGCCGAGAACTTGCCGCCCTCGTCGGTGACGCGAAGACGTGCCGAGTACGCGCCGAGTTCGTCGTAGGTGTGCGACGCGGTCACGCCGGTCGCCTCGAACTCGCCGTCGCCGTCGAGATCCCACTCGTAGGTGAGCTCGTCGCCGTCGGGGTCGACCGTGGCCGACGCATCGAACTCCACCGTCAGCGGGGCGTCGGACGACGAGTCGGCCGACACCTCGAAGCTCGCCTGCGGCGACTTGTTGTCAGGCGCCCAGTCGATGCGGTACAGGCCCGCGTCGGGGTTCTCTCGGAAGAATCCGTCGCCGTAGTCGAGCATCCACATTGACCCGTCGGGGCTCATCTCGATGTCCATCGGGTTGTCGTGCGGGTGCTGCCCATCGGCGATCAGCTCGGAGTTCGGGAGGAAGTCCTCGATCGCCGTGACCTCGAAGGTGTCCCAGTCGACCGTGAGCGCCGCGACGTAGTCCTGCGAGAACTCGCCCATGAACGCCTTGCCGTCCCAGTACTCGGGCAGCTTCGTCGTCGAGGGGTTCTCGGCGTCGTAGTGGTAGACCGGGCCGCCCATGGGCGCCTGACCGTTCGAGGTGCCGAACTCGACGAGCTCGTCCCACGGCTGGTCGCCGGGGTTGTCGCCGTAGTAGAGCGTCGCCTCGCGGGCCTCGGGGAGCTCAGTGAGGCCCGTGTTCCAGCGCGACTCGTTGACGAGGTTCTCGGGGTCGTGGAACTCGCGCGGCACACTGTTCTCGAAGTCCCAGTCGTTGTACGCGGCGTTCGGGCCGTGCACATAGGGCCAGCCGGAGTTATGCGGGTCGTCGAGGCTGACGACGTTCCACTCGACGTATCCCATCGGGCCGCGCTCGTCGCTCGCCGACGCGGCGTCGGGACCGTAGTCGCCCCACGAGATCGAGTTCGTCTCGGGGTCGACCTCGAAGCGGAACGGGTTGCGCACGCCCATGATGAAGATCTCGGGGCGGGTCAGCTCGGTGCCCGGCTCGAAGAGGTTGCCCTCGGGGATCGTGTACGACCCGTCCTCCTCGACGTGGATCCGCAGGATCTTGCCGCGCAGGTCGTTCGTGTTGCCCGATCCGCGGCGGGTGTCGAAGCCCGGGTTCATGCCGGGCGCGTCGTTCGTCGGGGCGTATCCGTTGGCGCCCGGGGTGCCGGCGGGCGTGTTGTCGCCCGTCGTGAGGTAGAGGTTGCCCTCATCGTCGAAGTCGATGTCGGCGCCCACGTGGCAGCACTGGCCGCGCTGGGTGTCGATGTCGAGAATGGCCTGCTCGGTCGACATGTCGAGACTGTCGCCGGTCCACTGCACACGCGAGAGGCGGTTGACGCCCTCCCAGATCTCCCAGTAGCTGTCGTCCTCGCCCTCGGGGAGCGTCTCGGGCGCGTTGCCCTCCGGTGTGTCGGCCTCGCCGTCTCCGTCCGCATCCACGGGCGCGTAGACGAAGTAGACCCACCCGTTCTCCTCGAAGTCGGGGTCGAGCGCGATGCCCTGCATTCCGTCTTCGGAGTTGACGTAGACGTCGACCTCGTTGACGATCTCGGTCGTGCCGAGCGACGCGTCGTGCAGCCGGATGTCCCCGTTGCGCGCCGTGGTGAGCACGCGACCGTCGGGGAGCACGGCCATATCGATGGGCTCGCCCACGTCGCGCGTGATGAGGTTGCGCTCGTAATTGCTGGTGTCGAGGGCGGGATCCGCCGCGGGCGGCTTCGGTTCGTCGTCATGGCCTTCGTGGGCGGACGCCGGAACGGCGACGGCGCCCAAGCCTATGGTGAGAGTCGCCGCTGTGCTGGCTGTGAGCCACCACCGCGCGCGACTGCGAAGAGTACGATTCATCGTGACATCTCCCTTAAAGGGTCGAGTTTTCCTGCATGGGATGTGTTGATGCGATCGGGTCATCCGCGCGCCGCTGCAACGGCTTGTGCGTGGTGGCCCGATCGTCTTCGGCCCCGAAGTCGGGGACGTCTGTGACGCGTGTTCTATCGGCGCTCAGCCAAAAGATGCGCGCTGAGTGCGGGCTATCGGCTGGGAGATTCGCCGAGCGCGCGATTCTGCGGGTGCATCGGGGCGTCTGATCGGGCTGACCATGGTGGATTCCTGCAATGCATCGCTCGCACTCCTCGTGTGACTTCTCTGTCACGAGCACCGCAGCATTACGATGCCCGCCCCCACGAACGAACGTACGGACACTTATGACGACTGTCAAGCAAAAGATGCCCGTGCACTACAGAACATATCGGTGATCGAGCGGAGAAAAGGCGCGATCAGGGGGCGGATCCTCGGTCAGCGGGCGAGAATCGTCGCCACGAGCCCTTCGGCAGTCTCGCGCTTCGTCCCGCCGAAATCGGCGACGACCTCGTCGCGGTCGTCGACGATCAGCAGCCGGTTGTCGTCTCGTTCGAAGCCGCGTTCCCAGCCGACCTCGTTCGCCGCGAGCACGTCGCACCCCTTGCGACGGCGTTTGCGGATCGCGCGCTCGGCGAGCGTGACATCGCCCGGTGTCTCCGCGGCGAATCCGACGATCGTCTGGCCCGCCCTCTTCGATTCAGAGAGCTCGGCGAGGATGTCGGGCGTCGGCACGAGCTCGAGCGTGAGCGTGCCGCCCGTCTCCTCCTTGCGCAGCTTCTCCTGCGCGACCTCGCCCAGCCGGTAGTCGCTGACGGCTGCGGCCATAACGACGACGTCGGCGTCGCGCGCGCGGTCGACGACGGCCTCCCGCAGCTCCTCGGCGGTCGACGCGCGCACCACGCGGATCCGCCCCTCCGGTGACGCGAACGGCTCCTCGTCGCGCCCCGAACGGCCGGTCGCGTCATCGGAACGATCACTTGGGGCGTCCGCAGGGCCGAGCGACGCGAGCAGCGACGGATCGATGTTCACGGCGATCAGCGTGACCTCCGCGCCTCGGCGAGCCGCGGCGAGCGCGACCTCGAGCCCCTGGCGTCCGCTCGAGCGGTTGCCGATGTAGCGAACGGGGTCGAGCGGCTCGCGGGTTCCGCCCGCCGTCACGAGCCACCGCTGACCGGACGCGTCGGGTTCGGGCCCTGCCTCGCGCAGCTCACGAGCGATGGCCTCGTGGATCTGCTCGGGTTCCATCATGCGACCAGGCCCGCTGTCGCCGCCGGTCAGCTCGCCCGAGACGGGCCCGATCATGTGCACGCCGCGCGAGACGAGCGTGTCGATGTTCGCCTGCGTCGCCGGGTGCTGCCACATCTCGGTGTGCATGGCCGGCGCGATCATGACGGGCGCCGTCGTTGCGAGCAGCGTCGTGCCCAGCAGGTCGTCGGCGAGCCCCGCCGCCATCTTCGCGATGGTGTTGGCCGTTGCCGGGGCGATGACGACCAGGTCGGCCTGCTGCCCGAGCGCAACGTGCCGCACGCGTGCGACGTCGTCGTGCACGCTCGTCGTGACGGTGTTGCGGCTGAGCGCCTCCCACGTGGGGATCCCCACGAACCGCAGCGCGTCGTCGGTCGGAATCACGTGCACGTCGTGGCCGTGCTTGACGAGCAGTCGCACGAGCTGCGCCGCCTTGTAGGCCGCGATTCCACCTGTCACACCGACGACGACGAACATGCCTCCCATCTTGTCACTACGCTGAGTCTCGATGTGCACCGTGATCATCCGCATTCCGCACGACGCCGAGGCCGCCGTGCAGCTGCTCGCTGTGCGCGACGAGGATCCCGGCCGCCAGTGGGACCCGCTCGGCGCGTGGTGGCCGGATCGGCCCGGTGTCGTGGGGGTGCGCGACCGCCGGTCGGGCGGTGCGTGGCTCGCCGCTGAGCCGCAGGGAGGGCGCCTGGCCGTCGTGCTGAACCGCGAGGGCGCGCCCGACCTTCCCGACGACCAGATCCTCTCGCGCGGCACGCTGCCGCTCGATGCGCTGGAGAACGCGCCGCTCCCGGTTCTCGAACGCGTGCGCGGCTTCAACCTCGTGACGATCGATGCGGGAGGAGCGAGCGTCACCTCGTGGAGCGGATCCATGCCGCTGGAGACGACGACGCTCGCACCCGGCACGCACATGCTTGCGCACGATGACGTCGACGATCCCCGCACCGCGCGCATCGCCTCCTGGCGCGAAGCGTTCGCCGCCGCGCCGTTCGACGAGTGGCCGGCCCTTCTCGCCCGCACGACCGAGGTCGGTGCCGACGACGACCGCGCGATCGTGCGCGACAACAGGGCGCACGGGTATCCCACGCTCACGACGCTCGCCTGCCTCGCCGAGGTGCATCCGGATCGCGCAGACGTGCGCTACGCCGCGCTCGACGCACCCGCCGAGATGCGCGCACCCCTCGACTTCCTGCCCGCGACGCGCGCCGAGACGCCGCGCGACGCGTAGCGTTATGACCGGCGGGCACGGTCCCGCCTGCTTCCCTGACCATCTGACAGGAGACCCCATGCTCACAGTCAAGGCCTACGGCGCCACCTCTGCCGCGGATCCGCTCGTCCCTCTCGAGATCGAGCGCCGCGACGTCGGCCCGCACGATGTGCTGATCGCCATCCGCTACGCCGGCATCTGCCACAGCGACATCCACACCGTGCGCGAGGAGTGGGGCCCGATCACGTTCCCGCAGGTCGTCGGGCACGAGATCGTCGGCGAAGTGACCGAGGTCGGTTCGGCGGTGACGACCCACGCCGTGGGCGACCGCGTCGGCGTCGGGTGCATGGTGAACTCGTGCCGCGAGTGCGATGAGTGCCGCGCGGGCGACGAGCATCTCTGCGAGAACGGCAATGTCGGCACGTACGACTCGGTCGACGTCGACGGCACGATCACCCAGGGCGGCTACTCGACGCACGTCGTCGTGAACGAGGACTTCGTGCTGCGCGTTCCGAAGGAGATCCCGTACGAGAAGGCCGCTCCGCTCCTGTGCGCCGGCATCACGACCTACTCGCCGCTCGCCACCTGGGGCGCGGCCTCGGGCAAGAAGGTCGCCGTCGTCGGCTTCGGCGGACTCGGGCACATGGCCGTGAAGATCGCCGTCGCCATGGGCGCCGAGGTCACGGTGCTCTCCCGCACCGACGCGAAGAAGGACGACTCGCTCGCGTTCGGCGCGGTGCGCCACATCGCCACCGGCGAGGAGGGCGCGCTCGCCTCGCTCAAGCGCTCGTTCGACATCATCATCAACACCATCAGCGCGCCGTTCGACATCGACGCCTACCTGCGCACGCTGCGCCCCCACGGCGCGCTCGTGAACGTGGGGCTTCCGCCCGAGGCGCTGCCGATGCACGTCGGATCCGTCGTCAGCGGCCGCAAGGTGTTCGCCGGCTCGAACATCGGCTCGATCAAGGAGACGCAGGAGATGCTCGACTTCTGCGCCGAGCACGGCATCGCCCCCGAGACAGAGCTCATCTCGGCCGACCGGATCAACGAGGCGTACGACCGCACGGTCGCGGGCGACGTGCGCTACCGCTTCGTGATCGATACCGCGACGCTGTAGCGCGCCTCAGCCCGCCGCGTCGGCGTAGCGGGCCGCGGCTGTCGCGACGCGGGTCTGGTAGTCGAGGGTGTCGTTGTACGACCGGATCGCGCGGATCCACGTCTCGTCCGTCTCGAGCGTGCCGTCGAGGCGGCACAGATAGCGGGCGGTCGTGGCGGCCGCGTCGTCGATGTTGTGCGGATCAGCGACGCCGTCGCCCGACACGTCGATGCCCCAGATGCGCCACGTCTCCGGAATGAACTGCATGGGTCCGACGGCGCGGTCGTACACGGTGTCGCCGTCGAAGGCTCCGCCGTCGGTGTCGCGGATCTCCATGGTCTTGTTCGTGCCGTCGAGCGGGATGCCGATGATCGCCGGCCGTGCGACGCCGTCGGCCTCCACGGATCCGCCGTGCAGCGTGCCGTGGTGGCTCTCGACCCAGCCGATGCCCGCGAGAGTGTTCCAGCCGACGGTGCAGCCGTCGCTCTCCGCGCGCGTCGATGCCGCGACGTAGGCCGACAGGGCGCGACGGGGAATCTCCGTCAGCTCGGCCGTGCGGTCGAGCCACGCGTCATCGTTCGCGGGTGCGCTCTGCGGCGTCGCGACCGTCTCGATCGGCTCGGGCGTGGGCACGAGGTCGTCCAGCCGGAACGAGGGGCTGTCGATCGAGTTGATCAGCGCGGTCACGCCCACGATGCCGAGCGCCCCCACGCCGCCGATGAGCGCGAGGCCGCCGACTACGATCCCGATCGTCTTCTTCGCGCCCACCCGCCCGATTATCCCCGCCGCACATGTGCCGAAGCGGGGCGCGGGTGCGGCGGAGCCTCACCCCTTGACGGATCCCGACATCAGGCCTCCGACGAAGTACTTGCCCAGCAGGATGTAGACGATGAGCGGCGGCAGCGATGCGAGCAGTGCGCCCGCCATCGAAACGCCGTAGTTCTGCAGCATCGCGCCGTTCGCCAGGTTGTTCAGGGCGAGGGTCACGGGGCCGTTCTGGCTCGAGGCGAAGAACACCGCGAAGAGGAAATCGTTCCACGCGTTCGTGAACTGCCAGATGAGCACGACGACGAAGCTCGGGATCGAGATGGGCAGGATCACCGACCAGTACGTGCGCAGCATGCCCGCACCGTCGACGCGGGCCGCCTCGACGAGCTCGTGCGGGACCGACGCGTAGTAGTTGCGGAAGATGAGCGTCGTGATGGGGATGCCGTAGACAACGTGCAGCAGGATCAGCGACGGCACACCGCTCGGCACGCCCGCACCGGTCATGAGCTGCGTGAGCGGGATCATCACCGCCTGGTACGGGATGAACATGCCGAACAGGATGCCGGCGAACACGATGTTCGCGCCCCGGAAGGACCACCTGGACAGCACGAACCCGTTGAGGGATCCGAGCACGGACGAGACGATCGCCGCGGGGATGACCATCTGGAACGAGCGGAGAATGGCGGGCCACAGCGTCGTCCAGGCTGCCTTCCAGTTGTCGAGCGTCCACTCCTGCGGCAGCGCCCACGCGCGGGTCGGTGCCGCGTCGCCGGGTGCTTTGAAGCTCGTCACGAGCAGTACGTAGACGGGGATCAGCACGATGATCACGAAGAAGATCGCGATGACGTAGCGGATCGTGCGCCACGTCGCGCGGCTCGCCACCGCGCTGCCCACCGTGCCCGAGGGCGGTGCGGGTCGCGATGTCGTGACGAGGGCCGTGGTGCTCATCGCGTGTTCTCCTTACGATTCGTCCACCAGAGGTAGGGGATGATCACGACCGCCACGATCACGAGGAGGACCGTTCCGACGGCCGCCGAGTTCGCGTAGTCGAAGCTGCTCTTGAACACGAACATGTCGACCGCCGGCACCTTCGTCTGGTAGTTCGCGGCCTTCGAGATCGACATGATCAGGTCGAACGACTTCAGCGACATGTGGCCGATGATCACGAGCGCAGACAGCGCGACCGGAGCGAGCTGCGGGAACAGCACGTACCGATACAGCTGCCACTCGCTCGCGCCGTCCATCCGTGCGGCCTCGCGCAACTCGTCGGGGATCCCGCGGAATCCGGCGAGGAAGAGTGCCATCACGTAGCCCGACAGCTGCCAGATCGCCGGTATCGCGATCGCGATGATGCCGAACGTGATGTTGTTCCACCAGTTGTTCTGCAGCGCGTCGAGCCCGATCATCTGGAACAGTCGGTTCAGGCCCGACGCGTTCTCGCCCTGGTTGCTGTTGAGCAGCCAGCGCCACACGACGCCGCTCGCCACGAACGACACTGCCATGGGGAACAGGTAGACGGCGCGGAACAGCCCCTCTCCCCGAGCGGGACGCTCAAGGATCCACGCCCACATGAACCCCATCACCATCGAGCCGGCGAGGAACACCCCGGTGAACAGCAGCAGGTTCATGAGCGAGTGCTGGAAGTCGTCGGTGGCGAGCAGACCGACGTAGTTGTCGAGGCCGACGAACGAGGTCGGCTGCTGGCCGGTGGCCTGCGCCGCCGTGTGGTTATCGGTGATCGAGGTGGTGAAGTTCGCCGCGATGAGGCCGTAGACGAATACGGCCAGCACGACAAGCGATGGCGCGAGCATCAAGAGCGGCGGCCAGACCTTGCGGACCCCATTCATGCGATGGTCCTTCCTTCTCCGCGGCGCACCCGGGACCGGTCGGCCCCGGGTGCGCAGAATGGGTCACTCGCCGGCGGCTGCCGCGAGCTCTTCCTGGTACGTTGCGAGGTCGCTCGCCCCGGTCGTGAACTTGCTCGTCGCGTCGGTGATCTGGTTCAGCATCGCGACCGGCGTGGCCGCGCCGTGCGCGAGCGACGACACGATCGTGTCCTCCGCGAACGACGTGATCGCGGTCTGCTGATACGCGCCGAACTCGCTCGTGTCGGCGTCGGTGCGCGCGGGGATGGATCCCTTCGCCTGGTTGAACGCCGTCTGACCGTCAGCGGACCCGACCGTCTCGAGCCAGGCCTTCGCGCCGTCGGGGTGCGGCGCGCCCACCGGCAGCGTGAAGCTGTCGGCGAGGAAGTCGAACACCCCTTCGGTCCCGGGAACCGGGAAGTAGACGTAGTCGGCCGGGGCCTCGAATCCCGCCTCGGCGAACGATGCCTCCGCCCAGTCGCCCATGACGTTGAACGCGGCCTGCCCGTCGATGATCTGCTGCGTCGCGTCGGGCCAGTCGAGCCCGTCGCGGTCGGTGTTCGTGAAGCCCATGAGCGTCTCGAAGTGCTCGAGCGAGGCGGTCACGTCGGATCCGGTCCAGTCGGTCTCGCCCGACCAGAGCCCCTCGTAGCCCTCGGCACCGAGGTCGGCGAGAAGCACCGTCTCGAGCAGGTTCACCTGGGTCCATGTCGTCGCGACCGACAGGGGCGTCTTGCCCGTCGCCTCGACGGCCTCCATCGCCTCGATCCACTCGTCTATCGATGCGTACTCGGCCGCGGGGTCGAGCCCCGACTCCTCGAGCACGCCCGGGTTCGCCCACACGACGTTCGCGCGGTGGATGTTCGCCGGGACCGAGTAGATCGCGCCGTCCACTGTCAGGCGGTCGAGGAGATCCTCGGGAAACGCCTCGGTCAGCCCGAACTCGTCGTAGAGGTCCGAAACGTCTTCGACCTGGGCTGCGTCAATGTAGTCCTGCAGCTCGGCGCCCGCGTGGGCCTGGAACGTGTCGGGCGGGTCGCCGGCCTGCAGACGCGACTGCAACAGGTCCTTCGCGGCCGATCCCGCTCCGCCTGCCACCGCGCCGTTGACGAACTCGACGTCGGGGTGCTGTTCGTCGAAGACCTCAACGAGCGCATCGAGGCCCGCCTTCTCGGTGCCCGCGGCCCACCATGTGAAGACCTCGACTTCGTCGCCCGAGCCGCCTTCGGATCCACCGCCGTCGCCTCCGCCGCCGGAGCAGCCGGCCAGGGCAAGGCCCGCGGCCGCGACGCCCGCGACCGTCGTCAGAACACGCGTTCTCTTCATCGTTCTCTCCGCCTTCGTCGCCGGATTCCCTCTGCCGCAGCTCTGCAGCAGAGGTCGGGTCATGACCGACCCGCGATGTCAGTCAACTCCCGCGGATCGGTCCTGTCCACCAGGCGGTCACGGCGAGTCCGAGATCGTGATCGTTCCGTGGCCGAAGAGCCGTGCCGGCCCCTGCCTACATCTCCTCGTGCGTGTCGGGGTCTGCGCCCCAGAGCCGCCCGCGCTCGAGTGCGGACACGCGCTCAACCTCGTCGTCCGTGAGCTCGAAGCCGAACACGTCGGCGTTCTCTCGCTGGCGCTCGGGGCTCGCCGACTTCGGGATCGGCGTCGAATCCGACTGCACCTGCCAGCGCACGACGATCTGGGTCGGCGTGACGCCGTGGGCGGCCGCGAGGTCGGCGATCACCTGCTCCTCCAGCAGCTCGCTGCGGCGCGCGAGCGGGCTCCAGCTCTCCGTGCGGATCCCGTGCGCAGCGTGGAACGCGCGCAGCTCGGCCTGCGGGAAGTATGGGTGCATCTCGACCTGGTTGACGGCGGGCGTCACGCCCGTCTCGTCGATCAGTCGCTCGAGCATCGGAATGGTGAAGTTCGAAACGCCGATCGATCGCACGGCGCCCTCGTCGCGCAGCGCGATCAGGCCGCGGAACGTGTCGACGTACTTGTCGACGCTCGGGTTCGGCCAGTGGATGAGGTGCAGATCGATGCGGTCGAGGCCGAGCGTCTCCAGCGACTCGCGCGTAGAGGCGATGGCTTCGTCGTAGCCGTGATGGCGGCCCGGGATCTTCGAGGTCACGATGACCTCTTCGCGGTCGACGTCGCTCGAGCGAACGGCTTCGCCGACCTCGCGCTCGTTGCCGTAGTTCACCGCGGTGTCGACGACGCGATAGCCGGCGTCGATGGCGGCCCGGATCGAGGCGATGCCTTCGTCACCCGTGAGGTTGTAGGTGCCGAGGCCCACTTCGTAGAAGGGGTGCGAGTCGTTGAGAGTGATCTGCGGGATGTCGAGAGTCATGGGGACATCCTCTCGCACACGCGGGGCGTACGGGAGGTGCGCTTACTGCAGCCCGAACTGCACGGCGAGGTCGTCCGTCGTCGTGTTCGTGCCATCCGCGGGCGGGGAAACCTCGGCGGACTCGACGATCGCCGCCTCGTCGTTCGTCGGCGACACGCTCATCCGCACGAACGCCTTCTGCGCCCGCGGCTGCTCGAGATACGTGCGGATGAGCGCCTCATGGATGCGCGTCAACGCCCGTTCCGTCTGCTCTCGCGACGTCGAGTTCACGCGGAGAACACCGGAGATCGTCGTGCCGGAGCTGATGCCGTCCACGTACTGGATTACACCGTCCGCATACTCAGGCAGGGCTTCGACAGCAGTCTGCAGCTCGCGCTGCACGGTCTCCGGATCAGTGCGCTCACCGCTGCCGAGGACGCCGCACCCGGCGAGCGCCAGAGCGAGCGACGCGACGCCGCCGGCGAAGAGCGTGCGCCGGGTGAATGCGGCGAGTACGCCACCGCTATGCGCCGACGTATCGGCTCGTTCGACGATCTCCATGGCCTCCCCCGCCGCAGACTGTGTTCCTGAACACACGTTATCCCGTGCCCGCGCGAATTCCGATCGGATAGCCTCGTGCTTCGTGGGCGAGAGACGCGCCCCTGCCCGCGGCGCTCACGGGACGACCGTTCAGATCCCGAGCACCGCGCGGGCGATCAGGAAGTAGATGATGAGTCCGGTCGCGTCGACGAACGTCGAGATGAACGGGTTTGAGAATACGGCCGGATCCACACGGATCGCCCGCGCGAGCATGGGCATGATGCCGCCGACGGTGGCCGCCACCGTGCATACCGCGAGCAGTGTCAGCCCGATGACGATGCCGACGTTCATCTCGTAGATGACGCTCGTGATCGCGAACCCGAGCGCTCCCAGCATGAGTCCGAGCAGTGCACCGACTCGCATCTCGCGGGTGAGCACTTTCATGACGTCGCGGGGACTCACATCGTCGAGCGCGAGGGCGCGGGTCACCGTGGTCGCCGCCTGATTGCCCGTGTTGCCGCCGGTTCCTATCAGCAGCGGCACGAAGAGCGCGAGCACGGTCAGCTGCGCGAGGGTCGCCTCGAACACCGAGAGCACCTGCACCGTGAGCGTCGCGCCGAGCGCAAGAACGAGCAGCCACACGACGCGCGAACGCACGAGCGTGAACACGGGGGTCGCCAGGTAGGGACGGTTCAGCGGTTCCACGCCGCCCTGTCGCGCCGCGTCCTCGCTCTCCTCGTGCTGCAGGATCCGCACGGCGTCGTCGATCGTGAGGATGCCGACCAGGCGCTCCTCGCTGTCGACAACCGGAAGTGCGAGCAGCTCGAGATCGGCGCAGCGGCGCGCGGCGAGCTCCGCGTCCTCCGTCGCGACGGCCGTATGCGCTTCCTGCATGAGCGATTCGACCAGAGCGTCGTCGGCCGCGCCGATCAGGTCACGAAGACTGACGACGCCGACGATGCGCCGCTCGTGGTCGACGACGGGCAGCGTGTAGACGGTCTCGGCGTCGTCGACGCGCAGGCGCAGCCGCCGCAGCGTCTCGGTCACGTCGATCTCTGGATGGGTCGTGACGACCTCGGGGCTCGCGCGGCGTCCGATCGAGTCCTTCGGATATCCGAGCACCTCCGCGGTCAGCTGTCGGTCGCGCTCGGGAAGCCCGCGCAGCAGGCGCTGCGCCACGGTCGCGGGCAGCTCGTCCATCAGCCACACGCGGTCATCCGGGTTCAGCTCCGCGAACAGCGCGGCGACTTCGGCGTCCTGAAGCGCCTCGACGAGCTCGCCCTGCAGTGCGGGCTGCAGCGCGTCGAACACCTCGAGCGCCCGCTGCTTCGGCAGCACCCGGTATGCGACGGCGCGCTGACGGGCGCTCAGCCGCTCGAGCGTCGCAGCGAGCTGTCGCGTGCTCAGCTTGCCCGCCGCCGCGGCGAGTTTCGTCAGATCCTTGTCGTTCACGGACTGAGTGATCGTGTTGATCACCGCGGTCGGCGCCGCGGTCTGCTCTTCGGCCATCAGGATGCTCGCTCTCGTGTGAGACATGCGTCGTCCACAGCACATCGTGCCGAGGCAGCGTCGGACGCGGGAGCGGAAAGAGAACGCTCACCGGCATCCGCCGTGTGCGCATGCAGAAGAAGGAAGGGATCTCGCAGCGGGTGTCCGCGCGGTTCCCGCCCGCCGCTCAGCGAAGGAGAGCGACAGGGAGCAGAACGAGCGCGGTGCCCGGACTATGACTATCACTGGTCATCAGACACTCACCTCGCTTCCCTGTCGGACGCAACCCGCGCGGCCGCGGTTCACCGAGGATCCGCGGGCGAGTCGGCCGCCTCGAGCGTAGTCACACGGGACGACGGGCGTCAAACCCGAACGGAACCGCAGAGACCGCCCACGAACCGCCCCCGAGTGCGAGGATGGCGATGTGCGCACCTGAACTGCCGCCGACGCGATTCGCCAACGAAGGAGAATGACATGGAGAAGAAGACTCCGAACGCCACCGGTTCCACCACGCAGGCGGGCATCCCGGCCGTCAGCGATAGGAACTCACTGACGGTGGGCAACAACGGGCCGATCGTGCTGCACGATCACCACTTGGTCGAGACCATGCAGCATTTCAACCGTATGAACGTACCGGAGCGTCGTCCGCACGCCAAGGGCGCCGGCGCGTTCGGCACTTTCGAGGTGACTGAGGATATCTCGAGGTTCACCAAGGCCGACTTCCTGCAACCGGGCAAGACGACCGAGATGCTGGCCCGCTTCTCCACCGTGGCCGGCGAACTCGGTTCCCCGGACACCTGGCGCGACGTGAGGGGCTTCGCGTTGAAGTTCTACACCGAAGAGGGCAACTTCGACATGGTCGGCAACAACACCCCGGTCTTCTTCGTGCGCGACCCGATGAAGTTCCAGCATTTCATCCGCTCGCAGAAGCGCTTGCCCCACAACGGCCTGCGCGATGGCACCATGCAGTGGGATTTCTGGACCAACAATCCGGAGTCGGCCCACCAGGTCACCTATCTGATGGGCCAGCGCGGCCTTCCCAAGACCTGGCGGCACATGAATGGCTACAGCTCCCACACCTACTCGCTGGTCAATGCTGCGGGCGAGCGATTCTGGGTCAAGTGGCACTTCATGGCCAACCAGGGCGTGGAGCACCTCACCGACGAAGAGGCCGAGCGACTGGCTGGCGCCAATGCCGATTTCCACCGTCAGGACCTCTACGAGGCCATCGAGCGGGGGGACGCCCCGTCGTGGGACCTCTACTTCCAGGTCATGCCGTACGAAGAAGCCAAGACGTATCGGTTCAATCCGTTCGACCTCACGAAGGTCTGGTCGAAGAACGACTACCCGCGCATCAAGGTCGGCACCATGACCTTGAACCGCAACCCCGAGAACTTCTTCGGCCAGATCGAGCAGGCCGCCTTCTCCCCGGCGAATATGGTCCCGGGCACCGGCAACTCTCCGGACAAGATGCTGCTCGGCCGCACCTTCTCGTACCAGGACGCCCAGCGCTACCGCATCGGAACCAACTTCCAGCAGTTGCCGGTCAACAAGCCCACGAACGAGGTGCACACCTACAACTTCGAGGGCAACATGTGGTACGAACACACCGGTGATCGCTCGGTGTACGCCCCCAACTCGTTCGGCGACTCGTGGTCGGACGAGGAGGGCCCCGTGGAGAACGGCTGGGAGGCAGACGGAGAGTTGACCCGGCACGCGTACGACCTGCGTGAAGACGACGATGACTTCGGTCAGCCCGGCACCCTCGTGCGCGAGGTGTTCAGCGATGCCCAGCGCGACGAGTTCGTCAAGACCGTCGCGGGCGCCTTGGACGGTGTCAAGGAGCCGGTCCTGTCCAATGCCTTCAAATACTGGAAGAACGTCGACGAAGCCATCGGCCAGCGGATCGAGGATGCGGTGAGGGCCGACCTCCAAGGCACCGCCGTGCCGGGCATGGGCGTCGACGCGGATGAGAATTCCGAGGGCAGCGTCAGCTGATCAGGCACACGGAACCGCCCGTCCTCACGGAAGTCGACAGCGACCGGAAACCGTGACCTCGAGGCCCTTCGATGCTTCGTTGCGCACGATCCAGCGGCCGGCAAACGACCGCAGCACAGGAGGACACTGTTGGGCATCTCTCTCGCGCTCGCCTCCGCTGCCCTGTACGGCGTCGTGGACTTCTCCGGCGGCATCCTGTCTCGAAAAGTTCACTATGCGTTCGTAGCCTGGGTGGGGCACTTGGGCGGTCTCGTGCTCGCGTTCGTCCTCGTGCTGTTCGTTCCGGCCGCACATGTCGGAGCACTCGACCTCACTGGGGCGCACTGTCGGGTGTGGGAAGCGCCGTCACCATGCTCTTCCTCAACCGCGGACTGTCCCGCGGAGCCATGAGTACGGTTCTGCCCATCAGTTCCGTCGCCGGCATCGCGCTGTCGGTGCTCTGCGGGGTTCTGTTCCTCGGCGAGCAGCCGGTCGCTCTGGCATGGCTGGGCTTCATCGTCATGCCCCCGGCTCTATGGCTCGTGTCGCGCGGCCGGAACCCGGGTGCCGCACGCCCTGAGGGCATACGCGATGGTCTCATCGCGAGCGCTGGTGTCGCAGTGCAGTATGTCTGTTTGGGAATGGCCTCTTCAGAGAGCGGGCTGTGGGCGGTGGCAGCGGGTCGGGCTGCCGCTGTGATCGTCCTCATTCCGACAGTTCTGCCCGTCCACCGCGTCCGGCCGTTCACGTGGGGAGATATGGGGAAGGCCCTGGTGATCGGCGCAGGGGCGGCCGGCGGCCTCACGCTGTATCTGCTGGCAACGCGCGAGCAGCTGCTGTCGGTCGCGGTGACCCTGGCTTCCCTGTATCCGGCGATACCCGTGCTCTTGGGAGTCTTCATCCTGCGCGAACGCTGCAGCCGTCAGCAGGTCATGGGCCTCGTCGGCGCGGCGATAGCGGTCATCCTGCTCAGCTCCGCATAGGGCCGGAACGGTGGCGTGCTAGACAGAACTGCAGCGGCGCCGTCGCTTGTCGCGCGCACGGGCATCGACACGATGACAACACAACTCCCAGGATCGAGGAAGTGTTGCGACGATGACTGGAACCTGCCCTTGGGATACGCGACAGGCGCCCCATTCCCTAAACCGGCAGCAGACCAGCGACGAGGGCGTCGACCACCTCGTCCGTGCGGGTGTCAGGGTCGATGGGAGAGGTCAGCTGGTCGAAGATCAGGCCGTCGATCGCATAATGGAACAGCGCGACCTCCCGTCGTCCGCCCGGAAGACCCGCTGACTCGTTGAAGGCCACGTCGCCGTCGAACCCCGCGCGTTGCCATTCGCTCAGGGCGGCGGCGAGATCGGGACGGCGAGCGGCCTCCAGCCGCAGCTCGAAGAGTGCGAGGGTGACCTCGCGCTGGCCCAGCAGCCTCCGCACAATGTCGCGAATGTAGTCCGCGAACAGCTCCCGGCTCGGTTGCGCTGACGCGCGGGCCTGAAGATCCTCCGCTGAGGGGGCGAGGCGGGCGCCGATCCTCTCGAAGAGTCCGGCTACGAGAGCCTGCCTGCTGCGGAAGTAGTTCGAAGTCGTGCCGACGGGAACATCAGCCTCTGCATCGATCGCGCGGTGGGTGAGCCCACGCGATCCTTCTCGCGCAAGCACCGAGATGCCGGCATCGGCGAGCAGATCGCGACGTGCTTCGTTCTTCGCCATGAACCGAACCTAGCGCAACCACAGCAACTGTTGTAGTCTCCCAATCACTGCACCTGTTGTGATTGGAGAATCATGCGAGAACTGACCTACTACGTCGCCGTGAGCATCGACGGATACATCGCCGGCCCGGGCGGAGAGTTCGACCGGTTCCTCGTCGATGGAGATCACGCGGCAGCGATCTGGGCGAAGTATCCGGGCACGGCTCCGACGGCGCTCGCCGATGCTGCCGGGCTGAGCGTCGACGGCAGTCCGTTCGACACCGTGCTCATGGGCTGGAACACATACGCCGTCGGCCTGCCGGAACTGCCGAGCCCCTACCGGCACCTTCGGCAGATCGTCTTGACGCGCGGCCACGATGCGCCAGCCGGCGCGGACGACGTGGAGTTCACCGACCGGAATCCTGTCGAAGTCGTGCGCGAGCTCAAGGCCGAAGATGGGAAGGGCATCTGGCTGTGTGGGGGCGGTGCGCTCGCATCGACGCTTCGAGAGGAGATCGATCGCCTCGCGCTCAAGCGCAATCCCGTGGACTTCGGCGCGGGCATCCCCCTGTTCGCTTCGAGCGACTACGCGCCCACCGCCTTTCGCGCGACCGCAGTCACGCCCTTCGAATCCGGAGTCGTGCTCGCCGAGTACGTGCGAGCGTGAGTTCACTCCGAGCCCCGGCAACCCGTGACCGGATATACACGGCGAGCGACCGCTTCTGACAGCGAGTCGAACCTGTGCAAGGGATATCCGAAACCAATGAATAACGGAAATGT
>Ga0308157_10004591_pt1 | contig 18184 bp, 15 predicted proteins | sample PhyBR1_FD_201035 | JGI IMG/M metagenome (GOLD analysis project Ga0308157, IMG submission 201035) | Phyllosphere microbial communities from UC Gill Tract Community Farm, Albany, California, United States - DLSLB.R1 | ecosystem: Host-associated > Plants > Phyllosphere > Unclassified | place: USA...
TGTCCGTCGCCAGCTCAGCATGGGTCCCCGCCTGCGCGGGGACGACGGCTAGTCCTGCATCGTTATACGCACCAGGTCGGCGACATTGTCGACCCCCAGCTTGGCCATCAGCCGCGCCTTGTGCACTTCCACCGTGCGCACGCTGATGCCCAGCGCCGGCCCGATCTCCCGATTGTGGCGGCCCATGACCACCAGTTCCATCACCTCCCGCTCGCGCGGCGTCAGCTCGCTTAGCAGGGTGTCGCTGCGGCTGCGCCGCTGCTGTTCGGTGTGCACGCTGCGCGCGCGCGCCAGCGCTTCGTCGATGGCGGCGATCAGCTTGCCGTCGTCGACCGGTTTCTCCAGGAAGTCCACCGCGTCGGCCTTGAACGCCGCGCGCGCCATGCTGACGTCGCCATGCCCGCTCATGATGATGACCGGGATGCGGCAGTCGCGCCGCCGCAATTCCATCTGCAGACTCAAGCCGTCCATGCCGGACATGCGGATGTCGATCAGCATGCAGCCGCGCCACGCCGGCTGCCACGCCTGCAGGAAGGCTTCGCCGCTGGCGAACATCGCGGTGCGGTAGCCGCGCACGCCCAGCAGCAGGCTCAGCGCGTCGCGCACCGACGGGTCGTCGTCGACGATGAATACGGTTAAATCACTCTGCATAGCTCACCTGCTCTCCATCCTGCTCCAAAGGACGCGCCAACGGCAGCGCCAACCTGAAAATGCCATGATCGCCGACCTCGGCCCACAGCGAGCCGCCGTGCGCCTCCATGATGGCGCGGCTCAGCACCAACCCCAAGCCCAGCCCGCTGGCCTTGGACGAGACGAACGGCTCGAACAAGCGCGCCGCCAGCGCGGCCGACACGCCCTTGCCGCTGTCCTCCACCGTCAGCTGCAGGCAGCCGCCCTTGCGCAGCTTGCCGCCGCGGCGCTTGCCGTCCAGCCGCTGGCCCGTCAGCGTGATGCGGCGCGCGCCCGGCGGCTGTTCCTGCACCGCCTCCAGCGCGTTGGCCAGCAGGTTGCGCAGCACCAGTTCCAATTGCAGCCGGTCCGCCAGGATCGGCAGCGGCGGGATCTCGCCCACCTTCAGCTCGACGCCGTGCTCGCGCATCTGGGCGAAGAACTGCTGGCTGATGCCCGACACCAGCTGACCGGGCTCGACCGCCTCCAGCTTCATCGCGCCGGTGCGGAAGAAATCGCGCAAGCGCCGCACCACTTCGGCGGCCCGGCCCGATTCGGCGATCATGCGCTGGATCGCGCCCTTGAGCACGTCGCCGCTCTCGCCCCGCTCCAGCAGGAATTCGCAAGCCTTGCCGTAGGCGCTCAGCGCCGTCAACGGCTGGTTCAATTCATGCGCCAGCGCGGCCGCCATCTCGCCGGCCGCCGCCAGCCGCATCGTCTGCTTGAGCTCGCTCGCGACCTTGCGCAGCTCGTCCACCGCGATGCCGATCGAAAAGCCCACCAGCGCCAGCACCGCGTCCAGCATCTGCAACTCGTGCACGGCGATGTTGACCGCGTGGTTCCACTTGACCAGCGCGCCGATGCCGGCCTGCAGCACGAACACGATCAGCGCCGTGCCGAACAGGCCCTGGCGGAACGCGGCCCAGATCACCGGCAGGAACAAGAAATAAAAATGCTTGAACTCCGAGGTGGCGATGGTGCCGAACACCATGCACAGCACGCACATCGCCAACGCCAGGTAGCCCAGCGTCTCGGCCTGCCACACGGTCGCCCGCAAGCGCCGCCGGCCGGCCGCGCTCGACAGCATCCAGATCAGCGGCATCGACACCAGCACCCCGACCATGTCGCCGATGCCGAAGCGCAGCACCGCCTCGCCCCACTGGCCGGCCGGAATCAAGCCGGCCGCCGACAGCAGCGAGATATAGCCGAGGTCGTTGATCATGGTGCCGGCCACCACGATCAGCAGCCACTGGAACAGCCGGTCGCGGCTGTCGAACACGCCGCCGTCGCCGAACTGGCGCCGCAGCGCCGCGCCCAGCAGACCGTAGCCCGCCGTCAGCCACAGCGCGCCCAGCACGCTGACCGCCCAGCCGGCCGGCATGCCGCGCACCAGCAGTTCGCCGCCCAGCAGCGCCACGAACCACGGCGGCGCCGCGCGCCAGCCATGGCGCAGCCAGAACACCAAGCCGAGCGCCGGATCGGGATTCCACGGCGTGATGTTCAGGCCGTAGAACGGGTCGATATACGTGGCCCAGTCGAACAGCAGGTACAGCCCCACGAAGACGGGTATTTCCAGGTGGCGCAGGCGGGAAGGTGACATACGGGGCTTTGTATCGTTATGTAGCATTATGCATTGCCGGCATTCATCGCGCATTGCTTTTCACAACTACGGGTTCCCCTTAGGCCTGCGCTTTCGCCTCTATACAACACTTGGTTTTCCTAAGCGGCAATTATTAAGGGAAAACCGTAAGCCTTTACCCCAATTTACAATACGTTACACGGGATTTACGATACGAACATGTCGTAATGGCACCTACCGTTGCCCGGACGATACTGAGCCACCGCGCCGCGCCACCCCTGCAGCCGTTTTTGATGAGAGTCGTTCGATGTCGCAGTTAATCACTATCCGCTCCGGCGTGGCCGGCTTCAACGGCCTCAAGCAAGTCCGCGAATCGCTCAAGCTGTCGCTGCGCGCCATGCTGCACCGCCAGGCCACCGGCGGCTGGCTGCAACTGCTCAACTCCCATCCGCTGTTCATGGAACTGGTCAAGGCCCGTCCGCGCCTGCTGTACAAGGTCTACCGTCCCTACCTGAGCAACACCATGGGCTGCGCCGAGCGCGTCGACCTGCTGCAACAACACTACCGCTTCATCTTCCGCCAGGGCCTGGGCCCGCTGACGGTGCGCGCCGCGCGCGGTTCGGTGGTGCTGGGCGGCATCGAGGGCAAGTCCGGCCTGCCCTACCAGATCCGCCTGTCCGCCATCGAGCCGATGGAGCGCGAGGGCGAACTGGTGCTGCAGCTGTACCAGGATGACGGGCTGGTCTACAGCTGCGCCTTCTCCTTCCAGCAGGGCGTGCGCGGCATGGTGCTGAGCGTGGGTTGCATGCAGGGTTCGAAGAGCGAGCTGGGGCTGCAACGGATCAAGGACGCCACCCGCGAGCTGCACGGCCTGCGGCCGACCAATATGATGGTCAAGCTGCTCAGCCAGATCGGCCACGACTATGGCTGCGCCGAGCTGCGCCTGGTCAGCAACGCCAACCGCGTGGTGTGCGGCGCCACCCGCCAGGGCAAGGTGCACGCCGACTACGATACCTTGTGGCAGGAGCTGGACGCCGGCCGCCGCGCCGACGGCGACTGGCGCCTGCCGTGCGAAGCCATCGCGCCGCCGGACCTGGCGGCGATCGCGTCCAAGAAACGCTCGGAGGCGCGCAAGCGCCACGAGACGCTGCTGGCCCTCAGCGCGGTCATCCGCGCCGGCCTGAGCGCGCCGCGCTTCGAGACCGTGCCGACACCGTTGAGCCAGAATTACAGCACCCTGGTGGTCACCGCACACGACGGCGACGAATACGCACTGGCCTGAAAAATCCGGTACCATGGACCTTTCGTCCAAGGAGAAATACCATGCGTGTGGATATTTATTACCGAGATGAAGCAAAAGGCAAACACAGCTACCTGGCTGTGCCGGAGGGCAAACCCATCCCCGAGGAAGCCACCAACACCGACTGGCATCCTGAAGCGCGGCACGTGGAGGTCGACGACGCGCGCGACGACCTGCCCCGCTACCACATCGTCCACCCCCTGGAGCAGATCGGCGCCAAGGGGTATGCCATCACCAGCCTCGACGGCCAAATGTAGCGTCATTCCCGCGTAGGCGGGAATGACGTCAGTACTCAATCGCCACGTCCTTGGCGCCCAGCACCTGCTGGAGCGCCAGCTGCAGCTCGTCCGACGGCGCCACGCGCCACGCTTCGCCCAGCTGCACCACGCAGCCCACGCCCTGCGGCGTGATGCGCGCCGACACCGGCAGGCCGTCCGCGTGGCGGTGCGGCGCCAGCACCTCGGCCATCTTGCGCACGTCCACCGAGGACGGCAGCGCCATGCCCAGCTGCTTGCCGTAGTTGATACGCGCGGTGACGATGTCGAACACCTTCTCGGCCGAGATGCGCAAGCCGCCCGAGAAGCGGTCCTCCGACACCTTGCCGACCACGGCCAGGAACTCGTCGTCCTTGAACATGCGCTTGTTCTCTTCGAACACCTCGCTGTAGACCGTCACCTCCACCACCGCCGTCTTGTCGTCCAGCGTGACGATCAGGATCTTGCCGCGCTGGGTCATCTGCGGGCGGATGCCGGTGATCACGCCGCACAGCATGCGCGGCTCGCGCGACGGCTCCAGCTCGGCCAGCTTGGTGCGGGCGAAGCGGCGCGCTTCCGGCGCGAACGAATCGAACATGTGGCCGGACAGATAAAAGCCCAGCGCGATCTTTTCCTCGGCCAGCTTCTGGCGGTCGGTGAACGGCGCGGCCTTCACGTACTCGGGCGGCGCCACCAGGTCGGAATCGTCGCCGCCGAACAGGCTCACCTGGTTGGCCGCCTTGGCTTCCTGGTCCGCGCACTCCATCGCGAAGGTGACCGTCGCCAGCAGGATGGCGCGGTCGATGGCCAGGCAATCGAAGGCGCCCGCGCGGATCAGCGACTCGATGGTGCGGCGGTTGATCTGCTTCTTGTCCACGCGCTTGCAGAAATCGAACAGGCTGGTGAACGGACCGCCGGCGGTGCGCGCCGCGATGATCGCCTCGATCGCGTTCTGGCCGGCGCCCTTGCAGGCGCCCAGGCCGTAGCGGATCTGCGTGACCTTCTTGCCGGTCACCGAAGGCGGCGGGCCGTCCGGCATGAAGCGGAAGTCGGACTTGTTGATGTCCGGCGGCAGGATGGTCAGGCCGCAGATGTCGATCGCGTCCTCGACCAGGATCTTGACCTTCTCGGTATCCTCCATCGCCAGCGACATGTTGGCCGCCATGAACGCGGCCGGATGGTGCGCCTTCAGGTAGGCCGTGTGATAGGACAGCAACGCGTAGGCGGCGGCGTGCGACTTGTTGAAGCCGTAGCCCGCGAACTTTTCCATCAAGTCGAAGATCTCGTCGGCCTTCTCGGCCGACAGGCCGTCCTTGGCGGCGCCGGCGCGGAAGATCTCGCGGTGCTCCGCCATCTCCTCGGCTTTTTTCTTACCCATCGCGCGGCGCAGCATGTCGGCGCCGCCCAGCGAGTAGCCGCCGACGATCTGCGCCATCTGCATCACCTGCTCCTGGTACACCATGATGCCGTAGGTTTCGGACAGGATCGACTCGGTGCGCGGATCGGGATAATCGAACTTCTCGCCGTGCTTGCGCTTGCAGAAGTCAGGGATCAGGTCCATCGGGCCCGGGCGGTACAGCGCCACCAGCGCGATGATGTCCTCGAAGCGGTCGGGACGGGCGTCCTTCAACATGCCCTGCATGCCGCGCGACTCCAGCTGGAACACGGCCACGGTCTTGGCCTTGGTCAGCAGCTCGTAGGACGGCCGGTCGTTGAGCGGCAGCTTGGACAGGTCGAACTCGGACTCGGCCGGATCAAGCGCCTTGATGTAGCGGACCGCGCGGTCCAGGATGGTCAGCGTGGTCAAACCCAAAAAGTCGAACTTGACCAGGCCGACGGCCTCGACGTCGTCCTTGTCGTACTGCGACACCACGCCGGCGTCGCCGCCCTGCGTGTACAGCGGGCAGAAGTCGGTCAGCTTGCCCGGCGCGATCAGCACGCCACCGGCGTGCATGCCGATGTTGCGGGTGATGCCCTCGACCTGCTGCGCCAGGTCCAGCAGCTGGGCCACCTCCTCCTCGTTCTGCTGGCGCTCCTTGAGCATCGGCTCCTCTTCGATCGCCTCGGCGATCGACACCGGTTTGCCCGGCTTGAACGGGATCAGCTTGGAGACGCCGTCGCAGAAGTTATAGCCGAAGTCCATCACGCGGCCGACGTCGCGGATCGCGCCCTTGGCCGCCATGGTACCGAAGGTGGCGATCTGCGACACCGCGTCGCGGCCGTACAGGTCCTTGACGTGCTGGATCACCAGCTCTCGCTTTTCCTGGCAGAAGTCGATGTCGAAGTCGGGCATCGAAACGCGTTCGGGGTTCAGGAAGCGCTCGAACAGCAGGTTGTACTTGAGCGGATCAAGGTCGGTGATCTTCAGCGCGTACGCGACCAGCGAACCCGCGCCCGAACCCCGTCCCGGCCCGATCGGCACGTCGTTGTTCTTGCCCCACTGGATGAACTCCGCCACGATCAGGAAGTAGCCGGGGAACTTCATGTTGATGATGGTGTTGTTCTCGAACTCCAGGCGCGCCTCGTAGCGCGGGCGCTGCTGCTCGCGCTTGACCGGGTCCGGGTACAGCTGCTCCAGGCGTTCCTCCAGGCCCTTCTTGGTTTCCGCGCGCAGGTAATCGTCGATGGTCATGCCCGGCGTCGGGAAGTTCGGCAGCTGCGGCTTGCCCAGGGTCAGCGTCAGGTTGCAGCGCTTGGCGATCTCCACCGAGTTCTGCAGCGCGGCCGGCAGGTCATGGAACAGCTCGCGCATCTGCGCCTGCGACATGAAGCACATCTGCTCGTTGAAGCGGCGCACGCGCTTGTTATTGGCCAGCATCTCGCCCTCGGCGATACAGGTGCGCGCCTCGTGGGCGATGAACTCTTCCTGGCGGATGAACTGCACCGGATGGGTCGCCACCACCGGCAGGCCCAGCTTGGCGGCCAGCGCCACCGCGTGGCGCACCTGGGCCTCCTGGTTGGCCTGGCCGGCGCGCTGGATCTCGATGTAGAAATGGCCGGGGAAAATGCGCGCCCACTTCTCGGCGTTCTGTTCGGCCAGCGCCGGATTGCCGTTCTCGATCGCCATGCCGACGTCGCCGAAGTGCGCGCCGGACAGCGCGATCAGGCCGTTGGCCGGGCTGTCGTCGGGCAGCAGCGCGTAGGTCTTGGAGGTGAGCTCGACGAGCCACTCGGTGCGAATCTCGGCGCGGCCCTTGTACTGGTTGGTGAGCCAGGCTTGCGACAGCAGCTCGCACAGCTGCAGGTAGCCCATGCGGTTCTTGGCGAACAACATCAGGCGATGCGGCTTGTCGCGGTTGTCGTCGTTGGTGATCCAGACATCGACCCCGACCACCGGCTTGATGCCCTTGCCGCGCGCGGCCTTGTAGAACTTGACCATGCCGAACATATTGGACAGGTCGGTGACGGCCAGCGCCGCCTGCTTGTCCTTGGCGGCGGTGGCGACCAGGTCGTCGATGCGGACCAGGCCGTCGACGATGGAATATTCCGAGTGCACCCGCAGGTGGACAAAATCCGGCCCGGTCGGGACAGCCGCTGCCGGCGCCACTGCTTGTTCGTTTGCTACCATGTTCATACGGGGCTCAATGCTGGTTCAATAACCAGCTATTTTACCGTGCGCACGAAGCCGCCGGGTTATTGAAATACAGGCACCCCGGCAAACCAGCGTCATTTTCGGCCTTCAGCAAGCCAGCCCTCGATCTCATCACCGCTGATACCCTGGATTTTCTTAAAATGCATCATTTCCTCGACCGCCGCCACGCGCGCCAAGCCGCTGATGCTGTTACCGGCGTACGGCTTCAAGCGCGCCAGGATATCTTGCGCCTTCGCCTCAAGCCCCACCTCGTCCAGATAAAAATCGGGCTCTTTAGTTAAAAGCGCCGGGTCATCGGTGTATGAATCGACATCCCCAAATAGTTCATCCAACAGCAAAAACAGGGAGTCATCCATCTCACACGCATCGTTCTGAAACTGCGTAAAGAACGCTGACTGAAACTGGGACGCTGAAATCTCGCGGGCCACAAATTTTTGTAGCAGGCCCATATAGATACCGCAGGTTTCGTTCACGATCCACCTCCTAACCCTCACGCACCTCGCGCAACAATTTAGACAACTGAGCCTTGGCATCAAAAGCCCCGATTTCCCTGTGCACAATGGCTCCTACCTGGTCCGTCAGCCCGTTTCTGGCAGCACCAAGCTGCTCATAATTTGAACAATGAATCTGACCTGCGGCCCCGTTTGCACCAGCCCGGTATCCAATGCGACACCATGATCACGAGGCTACTGAACAAGGCGTTGCCTTACCCAATTGGCCACCTCCAGCTCCGTCATGTTGCCGGCGGCGATGTCCAGCATGAACTTGATGGCGTCGTTCTCCTTGAACGCCAGCGCCTCACCATTGATCGCTAAGAACACGCGGCCTATCACCCAAGCGGTCCGCTTGTTGCCATCACTGAACCCGTGACTGGTGGCGATACCGTAGATGTATGCCGCCGCAAGGTCGGCCACGTCTGGGGGCGGATTGCCTGAGGCATCGAGATTCGGCGCCCGATTGAGCGCCGACTCCACGGCATTGAGGTCGCGTACACCAGCCAATCCACCGTATATCGCGAGCTGCTTGTCGTGGACTGCAAAAATAGTATCTCGCCGCACCCATTGCCAGCTCATTTAGCGAGCACGCGAAGGATCTCACGATCTTCATTCATGATCGTCTCGGCCAAAGTCATCTGGCGTTCAAACTCAGGGCTGTACGGCGTAATGCGCATCGCACCGTCCGGGGCCTCGGTCAGGTACAAAGTATCACCCTTCTTCACGTTCAAAATGCGCCTGGCTTCCTTGTTCAAGACCAGTCCCTCAGACGCGCCAACAGCAGTCACTTTAAGTGCAAGCATGAAGTCCTCCTTTTGCATTCCTACATCACTTGTCCCGGCTACCGCGCGGAACGAACGGCTGCGCCTGCTCACGAGGTTCCGCCAGGGACGCCAGCGATTCCGCAACGAAGCTGACCGGCAAATCCGGGTTGTCCAGGGCCGCACGCCCCACTCGCGCCCAAAACTCGATCTGGCCGGCGACCGTGCGGTGCTCCAGCGCCGCATCCTGCCTGGCGAGCTCATATAAATCCTGGTTAATGCGAACCGAGGTACTTTCCGCCATCATCTCCTCCTGACTACATTGATAGTAAAAGCCTAGCACTTAATTCGAGAACCTGCCTGTTTTTTAAGCACGAAAAGCGCGTATAATACCGGCTCTTCATATTTTTTGATCATCTCCACCATGCACGCTAATACTGCTTTACAAGCTGAAGCGCATGCCGCCGCCATCGCTGCCGCTGCCGCTCACGTCAACATCGCCGCCTACAAATTCATCACCTTCGACGACACCGAGGCGATGCGCCCGCTGTACCAGGACATCTGCCAGCGCCTGGGCCTGAAAGGCACCATCCTGCTGACGCCGGAAGGCATCAATATGTTCCTGTCCGGCCCGCGCAGCCACATCGACGAGTTCCTGGCCTGGGTCCGCAGCGACGCCCGCTTCGCCGACCTGGAAGTGAAGGAAAGCTATTCGGCCGAGCAGTCGCACAAGCGCATGCTGGTGAAGATCAAAAAAGAAATCATCACCATGCGCATGCCGCTGATCAAACCGGAGGAAGGCCGCGCGCCCTTCGTCGACGCGCCCACGCTCAAGCGCTGGCTCGACAACGGCGTCGACGACAACGGCCAGCCGGTGGTCATGGTCGACACCCGCAACGACTTCGAGGTCGACGTCGGCACCTTCGACAACACGGTCGACTACCGCATCAAGAAGTTCACCGAGTTCCCGGAAGTGATCGCCGCCCACAAGGACGACTTCGCCGGCAAGACCGTGGTCACCTTCTGCACCGGCGGCATCCGCTGCGAAAAGGCCGCCATCCACATGCAGAACATCGGCTACGAGAATGTGTACCAGCTTGAAGGCGGCATCCTGAAGTACTTCGAGGAAGTCGGCGGCGCCCACTACACCGGCGACTGCTTCGTATTCGACTACCGCACCGCGCTCAATCCGAAACTGGAACCGACCGAGACCGTGCAATGCTTCGTCTGCCGCTCGGTGGTCACGCCGCGCCAGCAGCTGTCGCCGGAATACGTGTACGAGAAATCCTGCCCGCACTGCTACGGCAAGAAGTAACAACAACGGCGCCCGAGGGCGCCGTTGTTGTATGGCCGATTGTACGACCGAGGTTATGAAAACGCAGCCTAAAGGTCATGCAAGGCGACCTCAACAAAAGGGCCGTCTTGCCGCTCCCGCACCAGTTGGGCGTCTTCCAAATCTTCTATACGCGCCATCAACTGCTCATAGTAGTCGACAGACAAAAGATACGCTTCCGGTCGGTTATGGTTCAGGACCGCGACCGGCGTGTTTTCCATCGCCTTCAGAATGTTGGAATAATTGCGCTTTAACTCTGTCACGCTAACGGTAATATTGGTAAGTACGGTATCCATTGCCAGCCCCTGTAAGCCCCACTGAGCGCCGATTAGAACATCCAATATTAGCACTCCTAACCACTTCGATTTACGGTATCGTCCCTGGCTCTGCAGCGATGACCGCTTCGCCGATCCGGGCTGGAATACGTGTACGAGAAATCCTGCCCGCACTGCTACGGCGGCAAGTAAAAAACAACGGCGCCCGAAGCGCCGTTGTTGTATGGCTTATTGCGGCACGCGCGGCACCAGTTGCTGCAGCACCGACTGGTAGGCGTTGCGGGCGGTCTGGAACACCGCCAGCTTGGCGTTCAGCTCGGCCATCTGCGCATCGACGAACTGCAGGTTGGCGACCTGCTCCTGCGCGGCCTCGCTCAGCTCGCTGAGCTTGTAGCTGATGCCGTCCACGGTGACTTCAATTTCATCGTCCATATCGTTTCTTCGCTATTCGATACGGCTTAATGGAAATATGCCGCGATCTCGCGCACATCGCTATCACCCAGCGTCCCAACGGAGGCCCGCATGCGCAACGAAGTCAGCAGATAGTTGTAGCGCGCCTGGGCCAAGTCACGCTTTGCGGTGTAGAGCTGCTGTTTGGCGTTCAATGCATCGAGGTTGATACGTATTCCGCCTTTAATGCTCTGCTCCGTTGCAGTGATCAGCAACTCGGCCGAAGCAACCGACTTCATGAGCGCATCCACACGCTTGACGCTGCTGAACATGACGCCATAATCCTTGCGCAATTCCAGCAAGACCTTATCGATCTGTGCCTGCTTATCGGCCTTGGCTTTTTCCTCATTTGCTACCGTCTGGCGTTTTTGCGCGCTGAGCTGGCCGCCGGTATACAGGGGGATATTCACCTGGACACCGATGCTGCGAATGGTCTGGTCCTGATTTACGGTCGAGATCGCATCCGACGCGGTCTTGCCGTAAGTCGCGATGAAGTCAACGCGCGGCGCGAACGCTGCAAGTGCCTTGTTATATTCCTGGTGCGCGATTTCCACATTCGACGACATCGCTTTGATATCGGGATTGGTTTCAAGCGCGATCTGCTTCCAGTACTCGAACGTCTGGCCGTCGCTTGGACGAATGCGGAAGTCCGGCGACAAACGATCGACTTCTCCCACTTCGCCCCCAATGATGGTCGCTAACGTCTCGCGCGACACCATCAAGTTTTCCGTGTACTCCAGCACCTGAGCTTCCGCGCCATCGAGCCGGGCCTGGGTCTCCAGCATGTCGGTCTTGGTGCCCTCACCATTCTTGAACATGCGGTCGTTGACCTTGCGCTGCTCCGCATACATGTCGCGCTCGACGGTGGCGAGCGCCAGCAAGTCTTCCTTGAACAGCAGGTCGATATACGCGTTGGCTACACGGAAAATGACTTCCTGTCGCTGGCTGTCGTACACCGAGGCCGCATAAGCGGTCTGCGCCTTGCCTTGCTTGAAGCGCGCCCAGCCGTCGAGATTGAACAAGGGCTGCCGCAACTGCACAGTCGCTGAACGCGAAATATAATCGTACGGTAAAACGTGTTCACCTTGCGACAACGTTGTACGGTTCTGGCTGGCGCTGTAGCCACCACTCAGATTTGGCAGCAGGTTGGCCAAACCCAGCGCCTTGTTTTCCTTGCCGGCCTCATTGGTGTAATACGCCGAGCGGAAGGTCGGATCGTTTTTCAACGCCGCCTCGTAAGCCTGCAGGAAGCCCAGCGCGTGAGCACCCGAGGCTTGCAGCAGGACTCCGGCAACGCAAGCCTTTGCCATCATGGCCGCAAACCGGCGCGGCTGTGCTTTTGACATCTTGGCCACGGTTACTCCTCCGTCATCGAAGTCTTGGCGCGATCGAAGATCGGCTTCAGCAGATAGCTCATCATCGAGCGCTCGCCCGTCTTGACGAACATCTCGACCGGCATGCCGGGCACGACATTCAGTTTCTTGTCAGCGATCAGCTTGGCACCTTCCGGCGTGACACGCGAGCGGACCTTGTAGTAAGCCTGCCCAGTACGCTCATCCACGGTGCGGTCGGCCGCCACCTGGATCACTTCGCCAGGAATATGCGGCGTTTTGTTCGCGTTGAATGCCGAGAAGATCAAATCCACTTTCAGGCCTGGATGAACTTTGTCGATCAGATTGACAGCCAGTTGTCCCTCCACCACCAACGTATCGTTGCTTGGCACAATTTCCATCAGGCGCGCGCCCGAACCGACCACGCCGCCGCGTGTGAACACGCTCGAACCCACCACGGTACCGGCCACCGGCGATTTGATTTCCACACTGGCGAAATCGAAGGCTTGGCTTTGCAGACGGCTTTCCAGCGCATCAACTTCTTTCTGTACATCGCTCAGTTGACCGCGCAGTTCTTTCTGGTACTCCTGAGTGCGCTGCAGTTTGCGTAATTTCATCTCGGCGATCTGACGCTGCAAGCGTCCGATATTTCCGATGTCTTCGGAAATCGACCCATTGATCTGCGCATAGGTACGTTCCAGTTCCAGGAAACGGTTGCGGGCGATATAGCCGTCCTTGGCCAGCTCGCGCGTATCGTCGAGCTGCTGCTTCAGCAGGGATTTTTGTTCCTTTTTGGCCGCCAGCGATTCTTGCACGCCGGCGCTTTGCAAACCCAAGCCGGCGATGTTCTCATCCGCGCCGCCCAGTTCACTTTGCAGCGCCATGCGGCGCGAACTCATCAATTGATTCTGTACCGCCAGGTTCTCGACCAGGCGCGGATCATCCTTGTACTGGTTGAGCGATGCCGGCAACGTGATTGTCGACTGCCCAAGGAGCTCGGATTGTATGCGGGCTGCGTTCACGCGGCTGGACAAATATTGCGCACGGGTGGTTTCCAGCGCGGCCTTTGCCTGGACGTTATTCATACGCACCAACACCTGGCCTGCCTTGACCACGTCACCGTCCTTCACCAGGATGTCCTGCACGATCCCGCCCGGCAGCGATTGGACGGACTTGCGGCTGGACTCGCTAGCCAGTGTTCCAGGCAGCGGCACACCTTTGTCGAGCGGGGCGAAAATAGCCCAAGCCAGGAAACCCAGCACACCGCACAACACAATGATCCAACCCACCTTGGAATATGACCCGGCATCCGTGTTAACCGTCAGTGGAGCAACGTCATGGCTGATGACCTCCACCGGAGCTTCTTTCTTGGTAATGAGATTCGACATGATTTAATCCTGTTCCGTTGGTGCCGCATTTTGCGGGGCGGCCTGTTGCTGTGCTGCCTGCTGCTGGGCGACCAGTTGCTGCTCAGCCTGCTGTGCCGACTGCTGCTGGCCAGCTTGTTGCTGGGCGGCCTGCTGAGCCGCTGCCTGCTGTTGCATGTGAGCGTTCTGCGCCTCCTGCAACGCCGCCAGCACCTGGCTGGTCGCACCGAAAGCGGTGACAACGCCGTCGCGCAGCAACAGCAGCTTGGTCGTGGCGCTGATGATGCTGGTGCGATGAGTAATCAGCACAATGGTTTTGCCGCGGGCGCGCAAATCATTGATCGCCATGAGCAGCGCGGCTTCGCCGACGTCATCCAGATTGGAGTTCGGCTCATCGAGCACCAACACCGACGGATCGCCATACATGGCGCGCGCCAGGCCGATACGCTGGCGCTGTCCGCCGGACAAACCTGCGCCGCCCTCGCCCATCAAGGTGTCGTAACCTTTAGGGAAATGCAAAATCATGTCGTGGACACCGGCGCGTTTCGCAGCCAGCACCACTTTGTCCGCGTCCACCTCGCCAAAGCGGGCGATGTTCTCGCTGATGCTACCGCCGAACAATTCAACGTCTTGCGGCAGGTAACCCAGATTCGGGCCCAGCTCACCCTTGTTCCACTGATAGATATCCGCGCCATCAAGGCGCACCTTGCCTACCATCGCCGGCCAAACGCCCACCAACAGACGGGCCAAGGTCGATTTACCCGAACCGCTAGGGCCGATAACGCCCATCACATCGCCAGGTTGGACAGCAAAGCTGACGCCCTTCAGCACCGCCACCGTCGTACCCGGTGGCGCTGACGTGACGTTCTCCACGGTCAGCAAGCCTTGCGGCTTCGGCAGCGCCATACCCACCGGGCGTTCCGGGTTGTCGGCCAAAAGCTTAGTCAGCCGCTCATAAGCACTACGCGTGCTGGCGAACGACTTCCATACGCCGATCAGCTGCTGCACCGGCGCCAGCGCGCGGCCCACCAGAATCGAAGCGGCAATCATCATGCCGGGGGTGATCTTGTTTTCCAAAACCAGCAGTGCGCCCAAGCCCAGTACCAGCGACTGCAGCGACACTTGCACAAACTTGGTGATGGCGCTGATCTTGCCGGCCTTCTCGCTGGCGTCCGCTTGCAGGTGCAGGAAACGGCCGTGCAATTTGAACCAGCGGCCCATCAGATCGGGCAGCATGCCCATCGACTCGATCACTTCGGCGTTCCGCAAATTATTGCTGGCCAGGTTGTTGGAAATGATCGCCATGCCGTTGGCATCGGCCAGCGGCTTATGCGTGACGCGCTCGTTGACATAGGCCAGCACCACCAGCACGATCGTGCCGGCCAGAGCGAACAGTCCCAGCGAAGGTTCAAAGACAAAAATAACGATCAGGTAAACCGGGAACCACGGCGCATCGAAGAATGCGAACAGCGCATTGCCGGTCAAGAACTGGCGCAGGTTGGTCAGGTCGGCCAGCGCTTGTCCGGCGTTGCCGCCGGAACGTTTCAGGTTGGATTCAAACGCAGCGGTATAAACACGCTTGTTGAGCTCCATATCGAACTTTGCGCCCACCCGTATCAGCACAAAGCTGCGGATCAGGTCCAGCGCACTCATCACGATGTAGGCGCCCAACATGATCAACGTCAGCATCAGCAAGGTAATTTCATTACGGCTCGCCAGCACGCGGTCATAGACCTGCAACATGTACAGCGACGGCACCAGCATCAACAGGTTGCTGACGGCACTGAATGTGCCGACCGTGACAAAGGTACTCTTGAACTTGCGCAGCACTTGTTCAATTTCACTCTTGGAGTTATTTAAAAGGTTATTTTTCATATATATGCCTGCGCAGTGCAACGATGAAGCAAGTCTTCACCGACTGGAAGAATACCCACAACCAGCCACTGCTTATGCTTTAGGTAATGAGCGAGGGATTCTACAAAAAAATGCTACGGAGTAGCGGACGAAGAGATTATCGCCGAAAACGAGGAAGAAATGTGATGCGCATCACATTTTTTTAGCTTATACGCACAAAAAAATGGATTTGGCTACGAATGGCGCAAACCGCCGTTTATTTAGGCAGTGTAGCGACTAAGCACGGCAGGATCAACCGCGCGGAACGAAAAAAAGCCGGGCTTGCGCCCGGCTTTTTAGATAACTGGGACCAAGTCCCGGTTATTACAGGGTGATGCCGTGAGCAGCGATTGCAGCAGCGCTACCGGTAGCAGCCAGGTCAACCAGGCCAACCAGTTTAACGATGTTGTCAGCGCCAGCCACGAACGAAGCGCCAGCCGAAACGTCGTCAACCACGTAGGTGTTGCCGCCGAACTGGAACCAGCTGACGATACCGTGAGCCGAACCATTGCCCGAGCTAGCTTGGGCGATGTAGTCGGCGAACAGCGCGGTGCTGTTGTTCAGCGAGATCTTAGCCAGAGCAGCGGTACCACCGTTGAACACTACCGTGTTAGCGGTCGAATCCAGCACCAGGGTGTCCAGGTGCTGCAGGCCGGTAACGGTCGAGTAGGTGTTAGCCGAGGTAGCAACGCCAACGGTCAGCGAATCCAGCGTGCCGGAAGCGTGTGCACCGAAGGTGATCGTGTTCTGACCCGAACCCACGACCACGGTGTTTGCACCGGTACCAACGGTCAGGGTGTTGTTACCAGCGCCAGCCAGCGTGACGCTGTTGGTGCCGTTACCCAGGGTAACGATGTTGTTACCAGCAGCTTCGTTGATGGTGTTGTCGCCATTACCAGCGGTGATGGTGTCAGCCTTGCCAACAGCAGCGGCGCCGGTGAATACCAGGTTGCCACTAGCAGCGGTTACGGTTGCACCGGCAGTTGCGGTAGCAGCGGTGGTCAGGGTGAAGGTTGCGCCCTTAGCCACGCCGGTTGCGTCAACGGTGGTGATGGTGTTGCTGGTCAGACCGGTCAGGGTCAGGCTTTCCGCGCCGGTAACTACCAGCTTGGTCACAGCCGTGTCGGCCAGTGCCAGCGAGTTGGTGCCGGTGCTGACGCCGCTCGTCACGGTGCCGTTGCTGGCGATGTTGACGGTTTCGATAGCACCGATGCTGGCGCCGCCGGTGAAGGTCACACCGGTGGTTTTCGACGTACCCAGGTTCAGCTGGATGCTGTCGGTAGCGGTGTCGGCTTTCAGGCCGTAGGTGACAGCGTGGCCAGCGTCAGCCAGCAACGACAGCGAGGTGCCAGCAGCAACGTTGGCGAAGGTCACGCCCGAACCGCCGTCTACGCCGACTTGCACGCCTTTGATGCCGGTCAGTACGGAAACGTCGAACGTACCGGTACCGCCGGTAGCGTCCACCACTTCGAAGTTGACCAGCTTGGCGCCGGTTGCAGCGGTCAGCAGGGTGCCGCCTGCGCCAACCAGGTTGATCACGTCAGCGGAACCAGCGCCGCCGTCAATCTTCGAGGTAGCAGCTGCGGATACCACGACGGTGTCCACACCCGAGCCACCTTCGTAGGTGGTTTGAGCGGCGTTCACGGTCACGGTGTTCGCGCCGCTCGAAGCAGCAGCGTTCACGTCGGTGATTGCGGTCAGGCCACTAACGTCAGCGGTCAGGCCAGCAGCGCCGGAAACGGCGATGGTCTTCAGGTTGTTCAGGCCAGAGATCGAAGTCAAGGTCAGCGCGTTGGTACCAGCAACGGTCAGGGCCGTAGCGGCGGTGTCGTTGATGTTAGCGATCGTCGAATCCTTACCTGCGGTCGTCACGTTGATGGTCGTGAAGTGGTTGCTGGCGTCGGTGATGGCAGCGCCGGTCAGTTCGTTGACGGTCAGTGCCAGAGTCTTAACGGTTTCGGTGGTCAGGCCGCTGGTCAGGCTCAGGGTGCCGCCGGTGCCGCTCAGGGCCAGCTTCGACAGCGCGTTCGACGAGATGGTCGTTGCACCGTAGTTAGCCAGGGTTACCGACGAAATGGTCGCGGCTTTGGTGGTGCTGCCAGCGTTCAGGTCGGCGATGGTCACAGCGCCTTCAGCGATGGCTTGCGACGAAGTACCTTGGGTGCTGACGGTGACCGAACCAACAGCATTGGTACCAGCATTAGCACCACCTTCAACGAAGGAACCAGCGGTCGCATCGGTACGAACGCCTGCGGTTTTTGCGGTGAAGGTTACAACGCCGCCGCCGTTATCAACAGCAACCCAGTTGGTACCAGCGGCCAGGTTGTAGGCAGCAACGAACGCGGTTGCGGTAGCAGCAGCAGCAGTCGCGCCCGTGGTGAAGGTGAAGCCGTCGAAAGTCACGGTGTCAGCAGCAACAGCGGTACCGGTGAAGGTTGCGGAGAACACTTCTTTAACAACGCCAGCAGCAGCAGCAGCAGCGGTCTGGTTCACGGTGACTGCGGTAGTGGTTGCGTCGCCAGTGATCGACACTGCGCCTTGGGTGAAGGTTGCACCGGTCGAAGCGGCGGTCGAAGCGGTCGCGGTCTCGGTAACAGAAATGGTCTTGCCGCCGGTGACGGAGATCAAGCCAGCAGCGGAGTTACCAGCTGCTTTTTCAGCGGCGGTCACCACAACGTTGCCAACAGCGCCGGTCACGGTCACGTTACCGGTATTACCAACAGCCAGTGCGTTCACGGTAACATCGGAACCGCCGGTTACCGAAATGGCGCCAGCCGCAACTGCCGAGTCGGTTACCGACACGGTGGTGGTGGTAGCAGCGGTCGCGGTAGCACCACCAGCCGAAACGACTTTCAGTGCGGTCGTGCCGGTGAAGCCGGAGGTATC
>Ga0308157_10004593_pt1 | contig 18182 bp, 16 predicted proteins | sample PhyBR1_FD_201035 | JGI IMG/M metagenome (GOLD analysis project Ga0308157, IMG submission 201035) | Phyllosphere microbial communities from UC Gill Tract Community Farm, Albany, California, United States - DLSLB.R1 | ecosystem: Host-associated > Plants > Phyllosphere > Unclassified | place: USA...
TCCTCCGGGGCCGCCGCTCTTGGCATAGGCGCTGACGAGCGATGCGCCGACGGCGCCGCCCCACCCGTTCGACTGCATGTAGATCGTTCCCTGAGCGAACGACTGTGCGGTGCCGCCGTCGAAGGGGATCTCCGCAGAGATGGGGAAGCCGAGGTACCCGGCCGCGCCTCCGCGCGCGAAGTATGTCTGCTGCATGGCACCCGTCACCAGGAATGTACCGTTCGCAGAGCTGTAGATGGATGCTTTGGTGTACGACTGACCCGTGCCCGACCCGGCCGGGCCGGTGATCGAGAGACGCTGGCTGTTCGGCCATCCCAGGGGGCCCGCAGCTCCCGAGTACTGGAAGTAGAGGGAACGCTCCGGCTCGAGGACAGCAGCGGCGCCGGTCAGACTGGTCCAGTAGATCGAGCCGTTGACGAAGGCGCGGGCGGTGCCGCCACCGCCCTCGGTGACTTTGAGCATCCCCGTCGTCGGAGACCCGAGCGGGCCGCTCTCCGCCCCCATGGAAGCGTAGAGACTGTTGATGGCTGTGGTGCCCTCGACGGTGCTGGCTCCGAACCACGCGTTGAAGTCGCGCCAGAAGTTCCTGTTGCCATACGCCCCGCACGCGTCGCCGACGCCGTACATGTTCGCCAGGGCGGAGTCGTTCGGCTGATACGGCGTGTAGTTGTAGAGATTCGCGGTGGCCTGGTTCTGGATGTAGACCTGAGAGGAACCGCAGCTCGGTTCAGGGTGGTATCGGACACTGGTCCATCCCACACGATGGTTCCAGCTGTTGGGGTGGATCGTGTACTCCTTCATCTGCCACGCGGCACGGTAGACCTGATTGAAGAAGTTCATGTATCTCGTGTCGCAGGCGGAGGTGTCAGGGCAGTCTGCGCCCATGGCGGCCTTGTACGCCCACGCGTCCGGTTTGGTGGAGGTGATGAGCCCCTGCTCCTTCTGAAGCATCACCATGATCACCTGGGGACTGATGCCGCATGCCTGCGCCACACGCCAGATGATCCGTGCGCCTGTCTCGTAGCCTTCCGAGTTGTATCCGGAGCATCGCCCGGCAGGATCTGGGGCGCGTGTATTCGTTGAGGTGTAGAGGCTCTTGAGGCATGGCAGATTCGGGTCAGTCGCGCGGCACGTCGGCACCATCTTGTTGAGGAAGGCCTGAATCTGCGCCTCGGACATCGCGTTGCTGTCGAAGAAGCGATCATCCGAGATGATGTAGCCGGCGTCGAACCCCGAAGAGTGCACAGCCGCTGCGACATTCCGCGACGCGACGGGTGCGGCTGCCGTGGCGGACGGCGCACCGGCCAACGCTCCGGAGAGGACTGCGATGACAATCGCCGCGGCCGCGATGGCTCGGCTCAGCGTACGAGCCATGGGGCGCTCCTAACCCAGGGCGCCTTGGGGACGGCGCTCTGCCTTCCTCGACATTCTAGGGGATTTCACAGCAATAACCATGAGAGCCGCAGCGCCGACCAATCCCGCTGCCGCGGTCGCGAGGCCGATCCACAGACCCGGGGGAGTGAAGGAGACGGTCACTTCGGCATCGGCGAGATCCTCTGGAAGGGTGACCGTGAGGAGTCCGGCAGGACCGATCTCGACCGGCACCGGCTTGCCGTCGACGGCGACCTGGTAACCGGGCCATGCGATACGGGCGAACGTCACGGAGGAGTCGTCTCCTGTCGTGCTGACGGTGAGGGTCTCAGCGGTCGCGCCATGACGTTCGTCCGCCGTGATCTCGACGTCGCCGCCGATCGAGCTCACGGTCCCGGCGTAGGGGACTGGTTCATCCCGCTCGTAGACGTTGACGACGTCCGTGCTCTCCGTCCTTGTCCAGCCTTCGGGGGCGCGGCGATCATCGGTGTAGCCCTTCGCCACCACCACGTACTTCGCTCCGATGAGATCGGCGAGGACGGCATCCGCGCCCTTCGGCTTCTCCCAGAGTGCATCCCAGGCATCGGCGCAGGTTCCGCCGTTGTAGCTCATGCACAGGGCGTTGTCGAAGGCGTTGAATCCGATACCCGTGTATCCGGTCGTGGAGGAGAAGCCCGCGACGCTGGGCATGTTGCCTGCGAGGAGGTCATCCCAGCGATCGGATTCGGGGTGGTCGCCCACGAGGACATTGATGTCGAAGATCTGCACGACGAGCCCGTCCGTGCGATCCGCGAAGGTCTTGCGCATCTCGCTCTTGGACGATGGCATGCGGTAGTCCGCCACGTTCTGATTACTGGCGGTGAGCATGAGCTGCGGCGCGAGGAAGACCAGCATGCCCGCGATCATCACGAGAGCGCCGCTCCGACGCAACCCCGTCCAACGGACGATCGCGAAGGTGCCGAATCCCATGAGGAGCGTGACGAGCCCGTGCCATTTCCAGGCCCCGGGGACGTCCGAGTAAGCGATCCATGTCCCGAAGAGGATCAGAGCGCCGGACACGATCGATCGTAGAACCGGCCGCGAACGCTCGATCCCCTTCGAGGCGAGCACCGCGAAGACCATGAGGACGGCGAGGTAGAGGAACGGAACGAGGCGAGCAGGCCAGCGGAACATGCCGAGCTGCGACGGGCCGAGCACGAAGGCGAGGAAGAACACGCCGAACGTCAGTGCACTGCTGAGTTGCTTCCAGCCGTCGCCGAGTGCTCCCCACCGGAGCCAGGGAAGCAGCGGTACGACGAACCACGCGAGATAGGTACCGGGGAACTGCATCGGCAGCCCGCCGAACATCTTGATGTAGGGGCGAAGCGTCGGCGTGCTCATACCGAGCAGGTCGTTCAGATTCACGGCGAGGAACTCGTCGTTGCCGATGCCGGAAGACGCGCGGACCCCGTACTGCGATGTGAGAACGAACGGCAGATACACCACGACGATCAGGAGGACGATGCTCAACCCCATCGGGATCAGCCATCTGAGCGCGCCAGCCCTGCGAGAGACGAGCGCCTCGACGGCGACGGCGAGGAAGACCACGGCGAGTGTGAGCACGCCGTAGGGGTTGCCGGTGGAGGGGACGAGGTAGCCCAGCACGACAGCGAGGGCAATGTCACGCGCTCGGAAGCCGCGCAGATATGCGCGGCGGAGAGCCCACCATGCCCACGGAGTGAAGGCCATGATGGCCGTCCCGTTGATCCAGGCCGCGCCATCCATGAAGATCGACCAGCCGGACAACGGCAGGACGACGCCCGCGACGGCCGACATCCACGCGTTGGCCCCATACCCCCGAGCCAGAAGGTAGACCCCGCCTGCGGTGATGAGGAAGAGGACGATCTTCGCCGCAGTGATCGCCACGGCGACGTCGTCGATGGGGTAAGTCCCGAGCATGAGACCGAGCATGACGGGGTTCCACATGCCTGTAGCCGCTTCGGCGATGAAGTTCCCGCCGCGCCACATATCGAGCTGCAGGAACGGCGACTGCCCGCTGAGCACGCTCTCGGCGATGCGCTGCCATACGCCGACGGCGACGCCCGCCGTGTCGTCCCAGTAGTAGAAAACCCGGGTGCGCAGCACGGGAAGCAGCGTGCCGAGGAGCGTCGCCGCCAGCATTGTGGTGACGGGGACCCAGTTGACGAAGCGAGGGCGGCGCAGGGGGGCGGTCTCGGTCCGTCGGTCGGCCTTCTCTGGAGATGAGGTCGAAGTCATGCCATCACTCCGTCGAGTCGTTCGACGATGGTCTTCGCGATCTCGAGAGAGGCCGTGGCAGCAGGCGACGGCGCGTTGAGCACGTGGATCTGACGCGGCGCGTCGAGAAGGTGGAAGTCGTCGACCAGCCGACCGTCGCGGTGCATGGCCTGGGCGCGGACGCCCGCCTTGGCCGGGACGAGATCGTCTGCGCTGACATCGGGAACCAGTCGCGCCAGCGTGGCCGCGAACTGTTTTTTCGATGCGGAGCGGCGCACCTCCCCGAGCGCAGTACCCGCGAACTTCGCGCCGAGTCTCCACAGGCCAGGCCATGTGCCGGCCGACCACAGGTCGGGAAGCGAGATGTCGCGCCAGCGGTAACCTTCGCGAGCGAGTGCGAACACCGCGTTGGGGCCGGCATGCACGGAGCCGTCCACCATCTTCGTCAGATGCACTCCGAGGAACGGGAAGCGAGGGTCCGGTACCGGGTAGATGAGGCCTTTGACCAAGTCGCTGCGGTCATCCTTCAAAGTGAAATACTCGCCGCGGAACGGAATGATACGCACATCGGGACGCACGCCGCTGGCCTGTGCGACGCGATCGCTCTGAAGGCCGGCGCAGTTGACGAGACCATCGACGACAATGCGACCGTGGGAGGTCTCCACGACGACCTTTCCGGCCTCATTGCGGGCGGACTCGAATGTGGTGCCGAAGCGTATCTCGCCTCCAGCCGTGATGATCTCCTCCGCCATCGCGCGACACACGCCGACGTAGTCGACGATCCCGGTGCTCTCGACACGAAGCGCAGAAACCACGGCGACGTGGGGTTCGTATTCCCTGGCTTCATCGGGACTGACGATGCGGGCGGGTACACCGTTCTCCACGGCTCTCCTGGCGAGCGCGTCCAGCCGGGGTAGCTCGTCCTCCGACGTCGCGACGACCAGCTTGCCCGTGTCGATCTGGCGCACGCCGTGCTCTGCGGCGTATCGCTTCATCGACTGCGCGCCGGCCGCGCATAGACGCGCTTTATAGGAGCCAGGCACGTAGTACAGCCCGGAATGGATGACTCCTGAATTGCGCCCGGTCTGATGCTCGGCGAGATCGGATTCCTTCTCGAGGACGATGACTTCATCGCCGCGGAGAGCGAGCTCCCGCGCAGTGGCCAAACCGACGATGCCGCTGCCCACGACCACGAAACTCGTCACGGAAATTGCTCCTCTTGCTCATTGGTGCGGATCCGATCCGCGAAACAGTTTCTGCTGCGGATTACAACAGGTGTTCGGGGGCGATTCCGGCGTCACCCTGATACTCGCCTCTGCGGCGTCTCGAAAGGACGGCCAAGCCAGCGGCGGATCCGGCGGTCGCGAGATCCGCGACGATGAACATCACGCGCGAGACCGCGGCGTACGCTGTGGCGGCGCCGGGACCGACGAAGGGTGTCAGTGCGGCGATGATCACGAACTCCCGTGCTCCCACGCCTGACGGGAGCAGGAAGAAGACCAGCCCCGCCAGCATGGCGATTCCCATCGTGCCTATGCACAGGGCGAGAGGACTGATCGTGAGACCCTCCCTCGTGTCGGCCAGCAGCCAGAGGTGGATGCCGAACGCGACGTAGGATCCGAGCGCGAATCCGAGGGATCTGAGCACGACGCTGAGTGTGACCGGGTGATCCGGGCGCGGGCGGCGCAGGATCTGGAACCCGAATCGCACGATGCGCGTCAGCACCGCGGGGATCAAGAAGACGAGCGCGACGGGAAGCGTGAGATACAGCCAGGGCAGCCACCCGAGTCGCGAATCCTGCTCGACCAACACAGGGATCGCCAGGGCTCCTGCGATCAGGGCGGCGACCACTGCGATGATCACGGAGAACAACGTGGCTGCGAAGACCCGCGCTCGTGCGAGACCCGCCTTGCGGCCGAGCTCGATCTGGAGGACATAGGCCCAGATCGAGCCAGGGAGGTACTTGCCCAGCTGTCCCACGAGGAAGATCTGCGCACCGCGGCCGACGCCGATGGGCTTGCCAAGATCATCGAGAAGAAGCTGCCAGCTCATCGTGGAGCAGGCTATGCCCACGACGACGGCCACGAGGGAGAGCAAGGTGCGGTGCCATTGCAGACCGGAGATTGTGTGGGCAACGTCGGCCCAGTTGTTCCAGAGCTGCCAGACCGCGGCGACCACGACCACGACGACGAGGACTGTGCGCACGACGTTGATCAGGATCGTCCTCGTGCTCCGGGACGTCGCCGACGCGACCGAGGTCTCCGAGCCGTTCGCGTCGGAGGGCTCCGGGGAGTCGCCGGTGAGGCCGTCGGAAGATTCGGGTGCGGAGCTGTTCATGAGGCCTTCAATGTTGCGTCCTGCTGGGAGGCAGCGGTCAACCAATCGCTCACGTGCGCGCCGAGCAGCGGGTGCTCCGCATACGAATGGAAGTCCACCACAGAGGAATCGAATCGGGCGGTGAGGTCGTCGATCTCCGCGTCCGACACGCCCAGCTTGCGCAGGGCGTAGCTGTTCAAGCCGTGTCGGCGAGGAGGGGAGCCATAGACCTTGGAGAACGGGATCACGTCACGAGTGACGCCGGCGCCCATGCCGACCATGGCCCCGGCTCCGACGGCGCGGCGCTGGTGCACGGTGGCGTTGAGTCCGAGGGTGACGTGGTCGCCGATCGTGGCGTGTCCTCCCACCCGGGCGCCTGATGACAGCGTCACCGAACGACCGATCTCGACGTCGTGGGCGACATATGAGGTGTTGAGCAGCCACGACCCAGAGCCCACCCGAGTCGGGCGGTGACTTCCCTGGCTGATCGTGGTGAGTTCTCGGATCACGACGTCGTCGCCGATCACCACCCCATGATGTGCCAGGTGACCCTCCCACGCGGCGTTCTGCTCGAGCGAGGAGATCTCCGGTGGCGTCCCCAGAACGGCTCCTGGGCCGATCCACACGCGGTCGCCCACGGTCAGCGGGCCGAGGAGCACAGCGTTGGGGCCGATGGTGACATCACGGCCGAGCGTCACACCCTCGCCGATGAATGCGCGCGGGTGAATACGGGGATCAGTGCTCATCAAGTCTCTTCCGGTCGCGCCCGGCGTCTCGCCGTGTCGTCAAGGCCGAATCCAGTGCGACTCGCTCGAGGGAGGAGCGCGTTCGTCCGCGCCGGGGGACGATCAGCCGCTAGCCATAGTAACTCAGGCTTCCCCGCCACGCTGGGAGCCGCCTCGGCGTGGGGTCGGTGCATAGTAGACTTCCCTCGTCTGTGCCCGTGTGAGATCAGCGAAGAAGGATGCACCTGTGATCCCCATTTCCACTGTCCGCCTCGGCCCCGCCGTCGAGGCGAAGGTGCTCGAAGTCATCCGCTCGGGCAACATCGCCCAGGGCCCTGTCGTCGCGGAGTTCGAGAACCGATTCGCCGAACTGGTCGGCGCACGCCATGCGGTCGCCGTCAACAACGGCACGACCGCCCTGGTCGCGGCGATCCAGTCCCTGGGCCTCGAACCGGGCGATGAGGTGATCACGAGTCCGTTCACCTTCATCGCGACGCTGAACGCGATCCTCGAGGCCGGTGCGACCGTTCGCTTCGGTGACATCCGGGTCGAGGACTTCGCGCTCGACCCCGAATCCGTGCGCGCGCAGATCACCGATCGCACCAAGGCCATCATCCCCGTGCACCTGTACGGTCAATCGGCCGACATGAAGGCGATCTCGGCCATCGCTGCCGAGCATTCGCTGGCGATCATCGAGGACGCCGCGCAGGCGCATGGCGCGCGCTTCGAGGGCAAGGGAGTCGGGACCTTCGGCATCGGATGCTTCTCGTTCTACGCGACGAAGAACCTCACGACCGGCGAGGGCGGAATCATCACGACCGACGACGATGAGATCGCGGCGACGCTGCGCATCATGCGCAACCAGGGCATGCGCGCGCGCTACGAGTACGTGATGGCGGGTCACAACTACCGACTCACAGACCTCCAGGCGGCCGTGGTGATCCCGCAGCTCGACGACTATGCCGCTCTGCTGGAGACTCGGCGCGCGAACGCGGCCGCTCTCAGCGAGAAGCTGTCCGACATCGAGGGGCTCGTGCTGCCCGCGCAGCTCGACGGACGCGAGCATGTCTGGCACCAGTACACGGTCCTTCTGCCGCAGGGCGTGGATCGGGAGGCGTTCGTGGCTTCACTCGCGGAGCTCGGTATCGGGAGCGGCATCTACTACCCGAAGCCGGTCTACGACTACGACACGTATCGTGACCGGGCCGATGTCATCCGCTCCGAGACGCCCGTCGCCGATGACGTGGCTGCCCGCTGCGTCTCCCTCCCGGTACATCAGCATCTCGCCGACGGAGATATCGACACCATCGCCGCGGCTGTCCGACAGGTGCTCGCCCGATGAGCCGTGCTCGCGTCGCCCTCGTCGGCGCAGGCTCGATGGGCCGCAATCATGCGAGGATCATCGCGGAGAGCGCGGGAGCGGACCTCGCTCTGATCATCGATCCTTTCGAGTCCTCGGGTAGGCCGGTTGCCGATCAGTACGACGCTCGGTGGGCTCCGGAGATCGAACTGGACGACATTGATGCCGTCGTCGTCGCCGCGTCGACCGAGCATCATTACGGGATCGCCCGAGACATCATCGCCGCAGGCAAGCCACTCCTCGTCGAGAAGCCGATCTGTCCATCGCTCGAGCAGACTGAGGAGATTCTCGCAGCCTCCGAAGCGGCGGGAACGCCGATCATGTGCGGTTTCCTGGAGCGGTACAACCCTGCGGTGATCGCCGCGCGAGCGATGATCGACGAGCCGCTGTACGTGCGCGCCGAACGTCACTCCCCTTACGTGCCCCGCATCAAGACGGGCGTCGCATGGGACCTGCTGGTGCATGACGTCGACCTGATCAGCCAGCTCTTCGGTGCGAAGGTGCCCGAGCGCGTCGGCGTCGAGGTCGGGAGCTTCCATCCTGCCTCGCTGCCCGGAGCCGAGGACATCGTCGAGGCATCGCTCGGATTCGAGGGAGGAGGTCTCGCATCGGCTTCAGCCTCGCGTCTGGGGCAGCGGAAGGTCCGCACGCTCATGGTCCAGTCGCTGGATCACATGGTCGAGATCGACCTCTTGCGTCGCGGCGTCACTCTGTACCGGCACACGACGGTGTCCGAGGACAAGCCGGGCGGCGCGGGCTTCCGTCAGATGACCGAGATGGAGGTTCCGGAGATCACGGGGAGAGAGCCCCTCGCCACGCAGTTCGAGCGGTTCCTCGGGCTCGTCGACGGTACTGTCGATGCGGATGACGAGCGCCGCTCTATTCTCCCGGCACATCGGATCGTGGAGAGTGCACTGCAGGCACGCGCGTCCTGAAGGGGGCGGATAGCATGAAGGAGGCCCCCGCTCGAATGAGCGGGGGCCTCCTTCATGCAGACGGAGTCACCGGATGGCAGGGAACTCAGGACGCCGCGAGGCTTCGTCGCTCAGCTCGACCGTCGCGACGGGACGAGCCGGCACTCCGGCCACGACAGTGCGCGCGGGAACATCGCGGGTCACGACGGCTCCCGCTCCGACCACCGCCTCATCACCGATCGTCACGCCCATGTTTATCACGGCGTTCGCGCCGATGAAGACGCGATCCCCGATGCGCACGGGCTCTCGCTCCACCTCGTTGAACGCTCTCCCCGAGACGCATCGGCGAGCAGAGGAGTGCGTGTAGATGTGCACGCCGGACGAGACGTCGCAGCCCTGACCGATGACCAGGCCGCCGGAGCCGTCGATGATCGTGAAAGCGCCTATCCAGGTGCCCTCGCCGATGACCGGGTCCCCGATCACCCACGCATGCGGATTGTATGGGTTCTCGGGGAGTCCGGAGGTCATGACTACTTCTTGTCCTGTGCGGCCTCGAAGCGGATGAGGTCGGTCATGCCCTCGCCCACGGGGATCGAGTACTCGAAGCCCAGCATCTCCTTGGCTCGGGTGGTGTCTGCGGCGCGGCGGCTCACGAGCACCTCGCGCGGGTTGAACTGAGGCTCGACATCGGCGCCGATCGCGTCGATCAGGATGCGCGCGAGCTGAGCGACGCTCGTGTCGATTCCGGTACCGACGTTGATCGCGGCGTTCGCCTTCTCGGATTCCGTGGCGAGGACGACGGCACGGGCGATGTCCTTGACGTGGATGAAGTCCATCGACTGCTCGCCGGCGCCGTCGATGACCGGAGCCTCGCCGTTGCGCAGGCGGTTGACGAAGTGGTTGATGACGCTCGTGTAGTAGGCCGTCGTCTTCTGGCCAGGGCCGTAGACGTTGAAGAAGCGCAGCGCGATCCAGGACAGGCCGGCCCTGCGCTCGTAATAGCGAAGCAGATCCTCGCCTGTGCGCTTGGTGATGCAGTAGGGGGTCAGGGGGTTGAGCTTGTCGTCCTCGTGCATGGGGAGCTTCTCAGGGTCGCCGTAGACAGACGCGCTGGACGCGTAGACGACGCGCTGGATGCCCTGGTCCGCAGCGGTTGCGAAGACGTTGTGGGAGCCCACGACGTTGACGTCGATCGAGCTGTACGGATCGGCGACGCTCTTGTTGATCGAGTCCGCTGCCAGGTGGATGACGTGGGACGCGCCCTTCATCGCGGCGGCGACCGCCGCACCGGAGCGGATGTCCTGGTCGATGACCTCGACGTTGCCTGTCTTGGCGAGTTCGTTCGCCTTGTCGCGGTCGCCGCGCCACATGTTGTCGAAGATGCGGACCTTCCAGTCGCGCTCGAGCAGCTGGTTGACGACGTGCAGGCCGATGAAGCCTGCGCCGCCGGCGACGAAGACGGTACGTGAATCGCTCATTGGATCTTCCTTGTTGTTTCGGTGGTCGGTCAGCGGCGGACGGCGGAGTCGGAGACGATGCTGCGCAGAGTCTCGGAGACGTAGGCGACGTCGGCTTCGGTCAGGTTCGCGTGCATCGGGATGGCGATGTGGCGCGAGAAGATTTCTGCAGACACAGGCAGCGCAGCCTGATCTCCGTAGAGCGGCTGGAGGTGGCTCGCGTACGTGCCGAAGTTACATCCGACGCCGGCGGCGCGTAGAGCCATCGCGACCGCCCCACGGTCGAGTTCGGGAGCCACAGTGATGACGTAGGACTGCCAGGGGTGCGTGCGGTCGTCGAGCGCCGTCGGCAACGTGATCTGCTCGAGATCGCCGAGCTGAGCGAGATAGCCGTCCGCGGCGCGCTGGCGAGCCAGGAGGAGATCGGGGAGACGGCGAACCTGGACGCGCATGATCGCCGCCTGGACGTCGGACATGCGGTAGTTGTATCCGAGCTCGTCGAACGACGGGATGGGCAGATCGGCCGCGCCCTCACGCGTGATCGCAGGCGCGATGCCGTACGTGTGGAGCTTGCGCGCATGATCGATCAGTTCCGCCCGGGCGCTGGCGAGTGCTCCGCCCTCCCCAGAGGTGATGCCCTTTCGCCCATGGAAGCTGTACGCCGTCATGTCCGCAAGCGAGCCGACGTTGCGTCCCTTGTAGGTCGCGCCCGTCGCGCAGGCCGCGTCCTCGATGACCCAGAGGCCGTGCTTGCGTGCGATGGCGTTGATCTCGTCGTAGTCGGCCGGCTGACCGAAGGGGTCGACGGCGATGATGCCGACGGTGCGAGGGGTGATCGCCGCCTCGATCTGTTCCGGGTCGATGGACCAGATGTCGGGTCGCACGTCGACGAACACAGGCTTGGCACCGGCCCACATCACCGAGTGCCCGGTCGCAGGGAAGGTGTAGTCGCCGACGATGACCTCGTCGCCGGGCCGAACGCCCAGAGCGAGCTGGGCGAGATGGAGCGCGGAGCCGCAGTTGCTCGTCGACAGCACGTTGTCAACGCCGGCCACGGCAGCGAACTCCTTCTCGAACGCGAGGCACGAGGGGCCGGCTCCGGAGAGCCAGCCGGAATCGAAGACCTCTCTGACGGCGTCGAGCTCTTCCTGGCCGACTGTGGGTGCGCCGAGGGCGACGGAGTGATTCATGCTTCTCCTGACTGAGACGATGGCGATGACGAAGAGGGGACGGGAGGAGGCACGTCACTGACCGATCGGACGATGAAGACCGGCCGGCGGCGGGCGTCGTCGCCGGCGCGCCAGACATACTCTCCGAGCACTCCGATGCCGACCAGAATCATGCCGCCGACGGCCAGGACCAGACCGCTGAGAAGCGCGACAGCTGCGCCGAGAGGCTGGAAGAACGCCAGAACGAGGGCGAGGATCAGACTGAGCGCACCGATCGCACCGAGGATCAGCCCTCCCCAGGCGACCCATTCGACGGGAGCGTGCGAGAACTCGACGAACGAGTCGACGACGAGCTTCATCTTTCGCTTGGTCGTCCACTTGCTGACGCCGTGAGGTCGCGGGAGCTGCTCGAAGAAGATCTTCCGCTGGTCGAATCCCACCCAGGCAGCCATTGCGAGCACATTGCGGTTGAGTTCCGGCATCGCGTTGAGCGCGTCGAGGACCGGACGCGAGACGAGGATCTGCGACGGCCCTTCCTGCGGGTAGTTCGGCACGTCGGAGTTGGCGCCGTATATCCGGGAGAAGCCCTTGGCGAAGGACTCGCCGACGCCTTTCTTCACTGCGCGCACCGCCCGCAGCCCCCAGACGATATCGGCCCCGTCCCGCCATTCGGCGATGAAGTCGCCGATCGCCTCGAGAGGCTCCTGGCGGTCCGCGCTCAGCGTGAGAGCCGCGTCCCCCTTCGCATGTGCAAAGCCGGCGCTCAGTCCGGCATGCGAGCCGAAGTTGCGTGACAGGCTCACGATGCGGGCGGCTCCTACACCTTGGAGGGTCTGCAGGAGCGCTTCGCGGGTCCCATCGGTCGATCCGTCATCTACGACGATCAGCTCGAAGTCGACATCGGGGTGAGCGGCGAGGATGTCTCGGTAGAACTCCGCGATCTCCACAGCCGAATCGACTTCGTTGTACGCAGGAATGACGAGACTCAGCAGAGGAGACGCGTGAGTCATTTGAGCCTTTCGTGGGGCTGCCTCCGCCATCGAACCGGGGGAGACACAGTGCGGCCAGTTTATCAGTTGCGTCGTAGAGCAGCTGGGAGGCGCCCGGCGGACGCCTCATGTCCGTCCGGTAGACTTGGCGCCGCTCTGACGCCATAGCGCGTCGTATCGTCCGTGGGGCGTTCCCACGAGAAAGCGCTGGTACATGGATCTCCTCGTCGTCGGTTCGGGTTTCTACGGGCTCACCATCGCGGAACGCGCCGCTCAGGCCGGCCGCAAGGTCACGGTCATCGATCGCCGGCACCACATCGGCGGCAACGCCTACAGCGAGGCGGAGCCGGAGACGGGCATCGAGGTGCACCGCTACGGTGCCCACCTGTTCCACACGTCCAACGCGACGGTGTGGGAGTACGTCAACCGGTTCACGACCTTCACGAACTACGTCCACAGGGTGTACACCACACACAAGGGCACGGTGTTCCCGATGCCGGTCAACCTCGGCACGATCAACCAGTTCTTCCAGTCGGCGTACACGCCTGACCAAGCCCGCGCACTCGTTCGCGAGCAGGCCGGCGAGTTCGACGTATCCTCTGCATCCAACTTCGAGGAGAAGGGCATCGCGCTGGTGGGGCGCCCTCTGTTCGAGGCGTTCTTCCGCGACTACACGGCGAAGCAGTGGCAGACCGACCCGCACAAGCTCTCCGGCGACATCATCAGCCGCCTCCCCGTGCGCTACACCTACGACAACCGGTACTTCAACGACACCTGGGAAGGCCTGCCCACAGACGGCTACACGGCGTGGCTCGAGCGCATGGCCGACCACCCGAACATCGAGGTGAAGCTCGACGTCGACTACTTCGACGAGTCGCAGCCGCTCAGCAAGAAGGCGACAGTCGGTCAGCTGCCCGTCGTCTACACGGGCCCCGTCGACCGCTACTTCGACTATTCCGAGGGCGCCCTCAGCTGGCGCACGCTGGACTTCGAGCAGGAGGTCCTCAGCGTGAAGGACTTCCAGGGAACAAGCGTCATGAACTATCCGGACATGGATGTGCCCTACACCCGTATCCACGAGTTCAAGCACTTCCACCCGGAGCGCCGCGACTTGTACGAATCCGAGAAGACCGTCATCATGCGCGAGTTCTCGCGATTCGCGAACCGTGAGGACGAGCCGTACTACCCGGTGAACACGCCGGACGACCGTGCCGGTCTGCTCGCGTATCGCGAGCTCGCCAAGGGCGAGCGGGACGTGCACTTCGGCGGCCGGCTCGGCACCTACCAGTATCTCGACATGCACATGGCGATCGGCTCGGCGCTGTCGATGTGGAACAACACCCTCTCGTAGACTCGACTCTGTGAGTCACACTGCTGTCGGGGCCCCGGGGACGCCCCGGAGATACCTGCATTCTCTGTGGCTTCTTTCTGCCCGGGACCTGAAGGTCCGCTACTCGACGAGCGTGCTCGGCTACCTGTGGTCGGTGCTCGACCCGCTGGTGATGAGCGCGATCTACTGGTTCGTGTTCACTCAGGTGTTCCACCGCGACGTAGGCGAGGAGCCGTACATTGTGTTCCTCATCAGCGCGCTCCTGCCCTGGGTGTGGTTCAACGCGGCGGTGGGAGATTTCACGAGGGCATTCAAGAAGGACGCGCGTCTGGTCAGATCGACCTCGATTCCGCGGTCGATCTGGGTGAACCGCATCGTGCTGAGCAAGGGTGTGGAGTATCTCTTCTCGCTGCCCGTCCTCGTCATCTTCGTCGCCGTGAACCTCGTGATCGAGAAGAACCCCGACCAGGTCGTCCACGTCGGCTGGGGCCTGCTGTGGATGCCGGTGGCGATCCTCCTTCAGACCGTCCTGCTCGTCGGCCTCGGTCTGCTCATCGCACCGCTGTGCGTCATGTACGTCGACCTGGAGCGCACCACGGCACTGATCCTGCGTGCGATGTTCTACGCGACGCCGATCATCTACAACGTCACCGACCTCCCCGGTATCGCGCAGACGCTCGGGGCGTTCAACCCGCTCGCGGGCATCTTCATGCTCTACCGCATGCCGTTCTTCCCCGAGCAATGGAATCCTTTCGCGCTCACGACCAGCGTCCTGATGAGTTTGTTCGTCCTCGCGCTCGGCGCCTGGGTGTTCCGCCGCCTCGAGCGTCCCGTGCTCAAGGAGCTCTGATGCGGGTCGCGAATCGCGTGCTGATCGCAGAACTCGACTCTCCTGCTCAGGCGAGGAGGTTCGCGGAGAGCGGCACTCGGCAGGCGATCGTCGAACTCACGGGGATGCTCCGGGTGGGAATGCTCGTCTCCAGCACGGTGCTCGTCACCGACGCGATGCTTCTCGACGGCGCATACTTCATCGCCCTCGGTCCAGAGGGTGTGCTGAGCGAACTCGGCACAGGTCAGGCTCGATACCCTCTGACGATCACGGGACGGTACCCCAGTCTGCGTGAGGGGCTCGCGAAGCGTGTGGAGAACGAGGAGTTCGTGTGGTCGTTCCCTGGCGCGGGCGGAGGAGACGACGTTCCGCGCCACGTGCGTCGTTCTTGGGATGAATGGCTGCGCTTCGTGGAATCCGGCATCATCCGATATGAGCAGCAGGGTGCGGAATCGGCGCCCCTTCGCATCGGGCCCGCGCCTGTCAGGTCCGTACAGGACCTGGAGACGATCAAAGACTGCGGCCTGGGCGGCGTCCGTCATCGGAGTGAGGCCTGGCGCATCCTCGATTCCCTTCCTCTCTCCACAAGCGCCGTGGAAGAGGTACGGCGCTGGTGGAATGACGCATATCTGCGGATGATCGCCGAGAACGCGGGTGCTGACTGGATCGGCTTCGAAGCCGACAGCCGTGTGAATCTGGCCATCGGCAGTGAGGACGTCGAGCTTCCGCTCTCGAGCGGCCTGCTCGAGTGGGCTCGGAACTCCACTCCGGCGACGATCGCGGTCGCGTGGGACGCGTCCCATGCTCAACGAGATGCACTGCGACGAAGACCGGACTGGCGGCGGATGCGGAACCTGGCCTTCACAGCCAGTCAGGTTGCGACGGGGAGCACCCGTCCGGCTGTCCTCTGGTCTTCCTCCGGCAAGCTCGCCATCGCTGTCGTCGCGCTCGCGCTCGCGGCTCCTGGCCTGCGGATCGATTCGATCGACAGTCCCTTGACGTGGCTGGCTTTCGTCGGAGCCATCGCGACGACGGTGCCGTACGACTCCCTCGCCGCGCTCTGGCGTCTCAAAGAACGCGACCCGCGAACGCGACTCGTGCTTCATCGGGGAATCGGCACATGAGCGAAGCGTTCCAGACCCTCTACGAGTCTCCCGAGGGGCAGCGATTGCGTCTCGAGGGGGCCCAGCTGGCCACACCCGATGGGCGCGTCTATCGACATCACCGACTGGTGCTCTCCGACGGCTGGCCGGGCGCGGTCGTGTTGGCGTTCGACGGCGCCGACCTTCTGCTGGTGCGGAGTCATCGACCGGCCGCCGGAGAGGTGATGTGGGAGCTGCTCCGAGGGGCTGGCGAGCCGGGGGAGTCGCCCGTGCAGACCGCACTACGGGAACTAGCGGAGGAGACAGGCCTGCGTGGCGAGGGTGCTGTCGTGCTCGGGAGCTATCTGATCGACTCATCGGTCTTTCCCCAGCCCGTCTCCGTCGTCGAGTGCACGGTAGACCGGTCCGCGCCCCGCGGCCGGGTTGACGGCGAGATCCTCGGCGAGCGCTGGGCCACACCTGATGAGTTGCGCCAGCTGGTCGTCGACGGCGTCCTGCGAGATGCCCACTCGCTCACCGCCCTCAGCTTCCATGGCATGAAGGAGCCGCGAGGATGAATACAGCAATCGAAGTCCAAGATCTCGGTGTGAGGTTCCGCCGCAATCGCCGTGGCCGCCGGAGCTTCAAGGATCTGTTCGCAGGCTCGGAACGTCGATCGCGTCCCGGTGAGTTCTGGGCGTTGCGCGGCGTCTCGTTCTCCGTACAGCAAGGGGAGTCGATCGGTGTGGTCGGGCGCAATGGGCAGGGCAAGTCGACGCTGCTCCGCCTGGTCGCGGGCGTTCTGCTGGCGGACGAGGGCACGGTCACCGTCAACGGCGGAGTGGCCCCGCTGATCGAGATCACCGGGGGTTTCGTCGGCGACCTGAGCGTGCGAGAGAACGTGCGCTTGACTGCCGGCCTGCACGGCATGTCCCGAGCGGAGATCAGCCGTCGCTATGACGACATCATCTCCTTCGCCGAGCTCGCAGACTTCGAGGACACGCCTTACAAGCATCTCTCCAACGGCATGAAGGTCAGGCTGGCGTTCTCGGTCGTGTCGCAGCTGGACGAGCCGATCCTCCTCGTCGACGAGGTGCTGGCGGTAGGAGACAAGGCGTTCCGGGAGAAGTGCTACAAGCGCATCGACGAGTTGCTGTCGGAAGGACGGACTCTGTTCTTCGTAAGCCATAACGAGCGCGACCTGCGCCGTTTCTGCACGCGAGGTCTCTACCTCGACAAAGGCAGCCTCGTCCTTGATGCGTCGATCGCCGAAGTTCTCGATCGCTATAACGGCGATGCCTCGTGAGGGCGTCCTGAATACAGGGTTCGCCGCCGGCGCGCGTGATTATCGTCTCAGAGCATCACGAAGATCGGCGATGGCATTCCGTGCCGTCTCGGCCCGCGCAGACACGTCAGTGCCGCTCTGGAGGCTTTCGACGAGATCATCGAGACTCGACGAGTACGCCTCGACCTCGGCATGCGCATCTGTCACACCGGCGCCCGGAAGCGAATCGGAGATCCGCTGAGCCTGGTCCTGGAGCTCGGCCACGATGCTCAGGGCGAGATCGGGGGAAGTGGTTTCTATCGACTCGAGATCGCTGAGCGCGCTGAGTAGCCGATCATCGACGGCCTGCTTGGCCGGAGTCAGCTCGGATGGAGAGGGTGAGGGCGTCGGCTGCGACGAGGGCGCGGCGGATGGCGTCGCAGGTGCGGTCGACGAGACCGGTGCGGGCGTTCCTGTGGACTCGGGAGCGGCCGGTCCGCCTCGGGGAAGCAAGAATGCGAGCAGCACTGCGACGACTATCGCGACCCCGAGGGCCAAGCCGACCACAAGCCACACTCGCGCACCGCGACGCGGGCCGGGCGGAATCGGCGCCCAGCGGAGCTCGGGCTGCTCGTCGCTCACGCTCAGCCTTCCAGCGGGGGCATGGGCTGCCAGGAGCGGTCTCGTCCGAGCTTGCCACCTTCTCGAAGGCCGCGGAAGAGGTTGCTCGTGCCGCGAACCGTGCGCTCGACGAAGAACAGCCGGATGATCTCCTTCGCGAAGGTCATGGCTGTGCCCAGGCCGAAGAGCAGCGGGTTGTAGACGCCGTGCACCCGGTAGTAGTTCTTGATGTACGCCCGGTTGCGCATGATGTAGAAGCGATAGGCGTTGCTCGACGCGTTCATGTGGCGGATGCCCATGTCCCACTGTTTGATCTCACGCGTACGGCGCAGAACGAACTCGTTCACGATCACCGCGGTGGTCAGCCGAGACGCGAGCCACCCGTACATCTGGTCGTCCCAGTAGATGAAGAATCGCGGGTCGGGCAGGCCGATCTGCTGCACGATCGAACGATGGATGAACATGCCCTCGAAGCATCCGCTGTTCATCTCCTTGAACCCGGACTCGTCGAATCCTGAGG
>Ga0308157_10004594_pt1 | contig 18170 bp, 13 predicted proteins | sample PhyBR1_FD_201035 | JGI IMG/M metagenome (GOLD analysis project Ga0308157, IMG submission 201035) | Phyllosphere microbial communities from UC Gill Tract Community Farm, Albany, California, United States - DLSLB.R1 | ecosystem: Host-associated > Plants > Phyllosphere > Unclassified | place: USA...
CGAAGCCACAATAGCCTGGAGAAACACACTAGTAGCTACAATTCCACTGCTTCAGTGCAAGAGATGGGGACACTCCCCCGGATATGAAATCGACGTTCTATCATGAGGCCCGTCATTGACGTACCCTCGGAAAATAACAGAAACCCGTTTCAACCAGCCATAGTTGACTGATTGAAACGGGTTTCTTTTCTGTGGGCCCTACCGGGATCGAACCGATGACATTCACGGTGTAAACGTGCGTGTTTCCCGCTAGATCTAGCGGATAGATTGGGGTGCTTACGTGTTTCTTACGTGTTCAGGATTTTTCTGGGATTGGCTCAGAAAAAACGTAAGCTTACGTTTTATTGGCCCTGCTCTTCAGCGCTTTCGCCGCTGGGGTTTTCCACTTCCAGTTCGTCCCACCATTGGCGCACTCGCGGGTCTTGGTAGGGGCCGAGGTTTCCATATTGATCCATAAGGCGAATTCTAGCCGAGACCGTCCCGGTCCTCGAAACGTTTGGGTTTCTTCATCAAGCGCACTCGGTCATAGAGAACGCTAGTTGTTTGCAGCGTCCATTCCGGATCCATCGGCCTATATTCGATTGTCTCGTCCTGCTCATGTAGCCACTGCGGCGAAACGAATTCCAAATGGTAGGGCGCGTCAGTGCTTCTGATTTTTCGGCACCGCCACTTGGGCACCCACGAAGTAAACCAGTGCTGAGCCGGTCCGCTCCTGTACGCGATCAGCGGGTACTTCACCTGGACCATATCCCCGCACCACGCGACCGCCGTGCCAGCCACGGTGCCGCCTTCGACCTGGATCTCCAGGAAAGGCCGCGCATAGGGATCATATGACCGCAGCAGCTGAGGGTCAGGAGTAAATTGCACGGATCGATTCTATCGGCCACCGAGCACGATGAATTTTCATTCTCTTGGAACAAAGAAGGCTAGCCTATCGACTTCTAGGGAAGGTACGCATATGGTGGAAGTTCGCGGCATTAGGGGCAGCATTGGCCACCCGCGTATGAGGAAAAAACAACCAATAGAACTTTGACCTCAACCTACTCGCAAAATTGCCCAATTATCGAGCAAGAAATGTAGGACACAATGCCAGGACGCTATGCACGATCGACCACAGCAACCCGAGTCTCAGAGTTCATCGGAACCAGAAGCGGGCGGCGCTTTCTACGCGAACATTCGTGGGAAGAAGGAATGCCGATCGTTGTCTCACAACCACACGAACTACTCACTGAAGCCATGGGACTCGTCGCGACCCAGAACGACACTGCGCTGGTGGCGTTGGTTGAGCCCACAAATGATGAACTGCTTTTCATCTACATCTCGCTCCCCAACAAGAATCTTGAAGTAGTGCCGACAGAACCTCCGCGACAGACCATTCTCGACTTCTACCGCACAGTCAACGGGACATTCGCACGGACCTTCCGAGTGCGGGGGTGGAAGTACAGCGCCATAGCCCACGCAATAAACACTTGCGACAGGTTGCTCGATCCTCACGATATCCTGCATGGTTCAAACCGCGGCGAAGTGGTTCCAACAGAATCTACGGTCTAAAGCAAAAAAGCCGCCCCACCCTCGTTTGAAGGTGGGGCGGTTCTCAGGAAGTGATAGTAAGACGAATCATTACTATCACTTACGCAGCGTATTGCTTGCCGTCGATTATGGTTCGCCCGTCGATGATCCGGTACACGAATGGCCATGACTCAGTTTCGTCGTAGTACGCGAATCCGATCCCCTGCTGCCACTGCTCGACTACTTTCGCCGGCGATCCGTTGGCGCCGATGGCACCATTCACGGATGGGACCGCCCCGTCTACTCGGCACATGCACCCTGGGTTGGCGGAGTATGAGCGGATTGGTTCTCCGCGTGGGCCCATGACCTGATGGTGGGTGATTTCGGCCCTATGAGTGTGTCCTGCCCAGGTGTTGAGGTGCGGCAGTTCGTGGATGTACTGAGATGTGGTGGAGCCCTTGCTGTTGGCTCGGGTTCCGTGGATGTTTCGTGTGGTGTCGTTGTCCCAGTCGGTCGCTGCAGGGTATGCGTCAACATAGGTGATGTCGAGCTCGTCGAGGCGCAGCAGGTACGGGACGGACATTGTCGGCCATGATTCGGGCATGTTGGCGCGTCGTAGTCCAAACGCTGCGAGTGCGTTGGTTTCAACGAAGTTTTGCATGCGTTTGTCGTGGTTCCCCTCGACGATGATGATGTCCGCGTTAGGTGCGACTGCTCGGAGTTGAGCTAGCCATGCGTGGGCGGTGTCGAAAGCTTTTTGTGTGGTTAGTGCGAATCCGGCCTCTTGTGCCCAGCGTGATTGGGATGGCATATCGAGGAAGTCGCCTAGGATCTGAATCTTGTCCGGTTGGTATTCGGCGCAGACCATGACGAAGATGTCCATGGCTCGTTGGTCGTGGAATGGGTCTAGTGTGCCGTCGGCTAGTCGCCTGTATCCGATTTGGTGGTCAGCGGATTTGAGGGCTAGTTTATGCGGGCGGTATGGTGCTGGTGCGGGTTGCGGGATTGTGACTGTGACCGGTTGTGCTTGCTGGATTACGGGCCAAGCTGGGTTCCCGGCTTCCGCGGCGCTTTTGAATCGGACGTTGTTGATTTTGTTCCAGAATCCACCGGCAGGGTTGGTTGTCACGCCCCAGTTGAAGGTGACTTTTTCTGGGTCTTGGCCTTTGGCGCGGATGAACTCGCAGAAGTCGTTGTAGCCCCAGGCTTTTTCTGAGGTGATGGTGTAAGCGTCAGCGCTTTCGCTTGTCCCGGACTGTTGTACAACTTCTTGAACGTTAGGCGCTGCGGCTGGTTTATGTTCAGAAGTCGGTACGTTATTGCCTATTGCTGAATTTGTGGCCTGTTTTTCATCTTGTTCGGGCGTGGTCGGAGTTTTGTTGCCGCATCGGCATGTTTGGTTTCGGTGGTTGTTGATGGTGCTTTTGCTGACTAGGTGTCCGTAGTCTGCGAGTTGCGCGGCCATTGCGCGGGATGTGATCGTGGGTTGGTCTTGTAAGCCCGTGGTGTTGAGGGCCGCAGCGTAGGTGCAGTGCACGGTTCTCCTAGTGGCTAGAAGTTGAAGTGTTTGGTGCCAGGCACCCGGCTAACGTACGCGTCCCGGGTGCCCAGCTTTGCAACGGTCCAGTAGCCGTTGCGCTACTCCCGGGAGCTACCCGGAAACTTTGGGGCTGACCTTTTTCGTTGCTTGACGAAAATGGTCAGCGGATGCTACTCGGCTTCGTGCTTTCCCGGCCGGCTAAGGCTCGGCACGTTGCTAGGGAACGCTAGCGAGGTCAACGCCGAGACCAGCACGCCTCCGAGGAATGCGCCCCCGAGGGTCACGAAGTTCACGGTGAACGCATTGATCACCTGAGCGGTCTCACCGTCCACGGCGCCGGCGGTCAGGCCAACACCGAGAGTGAGCAGGGCGAACTGTGCGCCGGACTTGATGCCGCGCTCAGCGACACCCTTCCAAAATTCGAGGTTGAACACGGTTATACTCCTAGTTTCTTGCGGGTTTTGGGTCCTGCGATGCCGTCTGGGACGAGCCCTACTCGGCGTTGGTAGTCGCGGGTGTTGGCGGTGGTTTGGTCGCCGTCGTAGCCGTCTACGGTCTGCTTGGTGTAGCCCTGTTTCTTCAGGGCGGACTGGACTGCTTTGACCTGTTCAAACTTGGCCTGGGTGACCGGGCCCCAGTGACCGTCCGGTTTGAGCCCGTGCGCCTTCTGGTAGGCCTTGACCGCGGCTTTCTGCATGCTGCCGTTTACGCCGTCGATGTCACCCTTGTATAGGCCCATCTTTGTGAGCGCGCGTTGGATGGCCTCGTTGTCAGCTTTGCTGTTGCCGGACTTTGCAGGCTTTGGTTTTGGCTTGGCAGATGGTTTCGGCTTCGCCGGGGTGACGTTGCCAACCGGCAGGACTTCAATCCGCGGCGCCGAACCAGGCTCCACACCGAACTTCTTGAACGCCAGCTGCGGATCGTAATCCGAATTAGAGTCGCGCCAGTCCGCCCACAGTTCAAAGTGCAAGTGCGGTGCGGTCTGATTGCCCGAGCGGTCGTTGTGGCCAAGTAGGTCGCCACGCTTGACCTTGTCCCCCACCTTCCAGTGGTCGAGCACGCGCATGTGGTTGTATCCGTTACCCTCACCATCAGGGTTGGAGATCAGCAACCCGCCTCCGGTGCGTCCGCTAGCCCATGTAGCCGTTCGGTTGCCTGGGCGGATGCCCCTTGCGATCTTGCGGATCGTTCCATCGAATGCCGCGTAGATCGGCTTGCCGACCTGGCCAGGCTTTGGCGGGGCAATGTCCATGCCCTTGTGCCCTGGATACCCGCCGCTGTCTGCGTGGTTCTGGGTGAGTCGTCCCTCGAATGGGGACACCATTTGTGCCACTGGTTTTTCTTCTTTCTGGTTCGGTTCGGTCAGGTCAAGGAATTCTTCCCACCGGTCGGCGAGACGCATTTGCGCTGGGCAGTCTTTGCCGGTCCAGGCGTTGTGTTGCTTCACCTGAGAGCGCGCGAGCTTGTGTTGGATCCGCCAGTCACGAACGACACCGGCTGCGCGTTTGAACGCTTCGTCGTAGTCGCCGTCTGCGTTGACGCAAATTTCGACGGCCAGCGAATTACGGTTGCCCTCATCGGCGCCGGCGTGCCAGCACTGGGCCGTGTCTGGGTAGGATCGGATCGCTTCGTTGTCATCGACTTGGACGTGCCAGGATGCTTGGCGTGCTCCCCCGCTGGACTGCAGGTCTGCGTGTGCTTGTGCGTCAGCGCCGGCCGCCTTGTTCGCTGTCTCGTGGACCGTGATTGAGGTGCACCGGTTGACCCCGTCATAGATTTTGTCGCTGTGCGTGACCAGTTGTTCTTTCACTGGTGACTCCTTGCTGATTTTGGGTATGAAAAAAGCCACCAGGTTGCTGGTGGCTTAGTCGATGTTGATGTTTGGCCGTGCAGGCGGATGGTCGGACTTGCGGTAGAAGTCCCATCGATGAGTCAGGTCGTCCCATGCTGCTGTGAAGATTCGGATTGCGTCGCGCAGTCGGCGGATTGTTTTGTCCTGTTCGCGAATATGGGTCTCTAGAGAATCAACACGTCCGGAGAGCTTGTTGCGTTCTTCTCGTTCTGTGTTGAGTTCTTCGCGAAACCTGGCTACGTCTTCACGGAGATCATCTGCGATGTCCAACGCCATTTGCTGGGCAGTTTTAGCGGCGGCGAGATCCGCGTCTTTCTTCTTCACTGGTGCTTCTTTGCGGGACTGTCGGTACTGCCAGAAACCACCGCCGAGAACGGCAACGAGGATTGTGACGATGCCAGTGATGATCGCTTCTGGGCTCATTGTTGGTCGTTCTCCGTTTCAGTGATGATCTTCCGTGTGGATCGTTCGATCAACACAAGGGAGATGAAGCGGAGAAGGCATCCGATAGACAGTGCCAGTGGCATCCCCCAGGAGAAAACGCTCCCTGGGTAGTGCCAAGAAACGCTGATTGCGAAGACGGCGAAGCCGCCGAGGCTCAGTAGCCACCCGAAACGTTCCAAGGCCCAACCCTTTGATACCTCGTCGCCAGACCAGTTCAGTCCGACGAGTGATATAGCTCCGCCGGACGTCAGGAATACTGCAACTAAAACGACCACCACAAGGGGCATCTGATCCATGCTCTTGGACGGTGAGAAAGTTGTTGAGGCCACTGATATGGCGACTAATAGTCCGAAGCCGAATGCGATCAGGGCTACGGTCATGTCAAGTGGATGCACGAGGAGTCTGTCCAACCACGTAGGCGGGTTCCTCAACGGCTGGTAAACATGTGTGGGCAATGGGCCCACCTCCTAGAATTCATATTGAACTATTGCCTCCCAAACGATTTGATCCTTTGGAATCCTTTTCGGGTACGACAATGGCCCCCACCAATCAAGGCGAGGGCCATTGGGCTAATCGTAGTTATGCAATTTTGGATAGAGGTTGCAATGCTTCCGCTTGCAACTTCAACGACTTCTTCAGCGTTACGTTCTCTGTGCGAAGCTTGGATAGTTCGACTTCAGTTGCGCGTTGCTTGCGGAGCCTGGAAATACCGCCCGGTGTCATGCCGGCCCATTCGGTTCCCTGTGGTTCCGGCAATTCAAGGTTGGCCATTCGGTTCTCGTACTTGGTACGCGCCTTCTCTTGACCTTTGTCGTAAATCGTGGTTATTCCGTTTTCGTTGAGGAATTTCTGCACCTTTTCGAAACGGGCTGTGTGGCCGGCATTGAACTTGGTGAAGTCTGCTCGTTCGATTACCTGGTCGAGACTGTCAATGCTCGCGACTTCGTCTGGCGTGAAGTGCGGTACTTCGTGATATTCGGCTAGCTCCTGGGTTCGTGAGTCGTGGGCGAACACGACGGAAGGGGTGCCGGCGAGGATTGGGATTACGTTGCCGTGGATTCGTGGGCCGAAGCTTAGGTCGAAATCCTTCATCCGGTTGATCCACGTGTATGGGTCGAGGTGGTATTCAGCTTTGTTCGAGGCGAACTGGTGATGCGACATCCGCAGCGGCAGACGCAGGTCACGTGTTGCTTTGTACTTCTCTACTCCCCAAAGCATCTGCTCGAATGTGCTCATATCCTGGGGGAAGTAAGTTGCATCGTGCTCTCGCTCGACCGATTCGACTAGCGACCCCATCAAGTCCTTAGATGACTCAATGTTGTACGCGATCTTGTAAGCGTCTCTCTTGGCTAGTGGCTCGACCCGGTGGCCTGGTCCATTCATGGTCATGGAAGGGCATCCGATCACCATGACATCATTGAAACCGAGCCCCCGAATGTACTCTGCTGTTCGTTCCCCGCGCACAGTGATATGTGACGACGTTTTCAGCACGGCCCGGCAGAACGCATTCACCGAAGCTTCCATGGGCTTCAAATTTTCAAAGGTTCCATCAGGGCCGGACTGCGCTCCGCCGGAGAGCATCACCGTCGGGATGGTTAGTTTGTTGATGAATGCTGTGATTCTTTTTAGTTGCGGTTCGAAACCTAAACGAAACGCGTTTGCCAGCGGTAGGACGAACTTATCAAACTCGTCATTGACTTTAGGGGCTTGGGCTGCCGAAAAATTGAATCCGTGCGCCTTTACGACCACGCCCTCCGCAGCAAGCATTTTGTGAGCAGCGGATGAAAAAAGCAAATTTCCGTTGTTATTACCGATGACATTCTTATCGAAGGTGTCATATGCTGTCATTGGAGTAAACGGGCTCTTTCCAGCCCTAATCAGAATTCGAGTCATACGCTCGATTCTACTGGCAAATTCACAAGAAAAATATTTGAGGTTCCACCATGACTGCACTGCTGAATTCCATTGAAGACCAGATTGAAGCAGATGCTGCTTGGGAGGTCGAACTCGAAATCTACGAGCGCGAAGCCTCCCAAGCAGACTGAGAACCTAAGGCAATAGCACGTTAGCCATCAGCCAGTGGAGATCCAAGTACCCTAAATCGTCTGGGTGCCACTGGTCAAAGTAAAAGCCCTGCATATCTGCAAGGCTTCGATTGATCCACAGAGCGGTAAAGTCCACCAGTGGGGTTCCTGTTGCGTCTGCGATCTGATAGATAGCCGGCATGTAGGCGCTGTACCAAGTGGTTCTGGTTGCGTCTTCAATTGGCGGGTCCATCACCAAGATCACGTCACGACCAGCAGCCTTGTGAGCGTTGATCGATGCGGTCAGGTCTGAAATGAGCGATGCCGTACCTACTCCGTGAATCAGGTGATTCGCGACAATCTGCAACGCCACAGCATCAGGCTTTACCGTCTCGTTGATGTTCCGGTATCCGCCGAAGAATGACCCGCCCGGTGCCCAGTCCGAGGCAATGGAACCGGAGTAGCCGAGGTTGGCGACTCGTAGCCCGGTGGAGTAAGTGACTGCCACGCCTAGAACATAGGCTGTCGTGGTGGAGGTCGTGGTGATGACCACCGTGTGTGTCGTATCCGCTAGCCCAGTAACCCTTGTGATCTGCCCGGCACTCGCACCAGACGGAGTGATCGTCACCGCCGTCCCACCGTCGATGCTGTAGGTCATCGGCGAGCTGTTGCCGAACGTGTAGATCTCAACAACGGTGCCGTTGCTGTTCGAAACGTGCGTGTACGTTTCCCCCGGCGCACTCGCCCCAACATGGGACTGCATGTTCCCGCGAGGCGATCCCAACTTCACCCAACCGGCCGACATGGTCACTCGCGCATCTTGGGTGGTGCCGTTCTGGGCGTAGACAATTCCACAGGACGCTTTGCCTGCTTGCTCTGCCCGGCGTTCCAGCAATCGAACGTTATCAACCACACCCGGTGTTCCACCTTGGCCAGCAACGATTGAATGCCCAGCCCACGCGAAAGAATATAGGCTCTTCCCCGCGAGCGCGTGGGCAATGCGTCTGCGCATCGGCCCGAGGTCAGCCCCAGCAGGCATATACAACTGGTAATTTCGGTAGAACTTGCCAGTTCGTTCTTTTGCTGCCATGGGCGCAGTGCCAGGTTCCCCAAAAGGCGCGTCTTCAGGAACAACCGCCACCGACTCAGACTGGTTCACAGCCCCAACCCAATACGCGTTCCCGTCACTGCCGTTGAACCATGCAGGGACAGTCGATCCTTCGGACACGATTGCCGAGCATGCGTCCAACCATGATCCGAGAGGGAACACGGTTGCGCCCGAAGCTTGAGCAGCCCCAACGCGAGCACTCACCGTACCAGCCGGTGCGGTAATGCCGGACAGCTCAAGAACCGTCCACTCATTCGGGACAAGGTTGTATAGCCGGTTGAACTGGGTTGAACCTACTTGCGTACCAGTGTTGTCGTAAAAGTAAAGCGCCGCACCTATTCGGGTTGCGACGCTTGATCTTACGGTGATTGCGGCGGAGTAGGTTTTCCCTGCTCCTGCTATGCCTGCTGGTGATTGGATTCTGGCTGTTCCTCCGGTTTGGCCTGTAGTCCAGGTCATGCGGACTCTGCCGACCTTTGACGGTGCACTGGTATCGAGAATCAGTTCAATGCCACCGGCACCGCCTGTTCCGTAGGTTCTCGGCCATGTTGGGGACGCTTCATAGGGTGCCGAGTTGGGGATAATGTTTTGTTCGAGTTTCCCGCCAGATCCGGCACTTGATTCAATAGCTGCGATCAACGCGGACTGTTCAACAGAATCCAGATTTGATTCAGCCGACATCGCCATCGCCTCAAAATCTGTGAGGATATTATCGACAGGGTTAGTGAGCTTACTAATGAAATCTGGCAGTTCAGGATAAGGAATTCCGCGCTTTGGCGTGTATTTGGTCATGACGCACCTTTCAGGGGGTCTAGATTGAAATCGTTATAGGTGCTCACGGCTGTCCACGCTTGCATGAACGTCTCGTAACTGGTGCTGTTACCCCACGCCTTCATGAACTGTTCGTAGGTCGTGAAGGTTGTTTGAGCGTCGATGATGCGCACACTCAACGACTGCTCATACCCGCCACTATCAGCGCTCTCTTGGTAGCCCGTAACGAGGCAAGTCAGGGAAACTCCAAGCAAGTTTGGTGACGAAACGGTGATCACGTCGCCAAGTTGCCGTCGCGGGTCGTACCCGACACGGAGGCTGGTGATCGTTGGCTGGGGTTGCGTGATCTGTTCAGCGACGAATGAAGCAATCGCATCGATCGCGGTTGTCTCCGTTGTTTCGCCGCCGGTAGCCCAAGGCCCCATGTCGAGCTCAAGCGTCCCGCCAGTCGTTCCCGCGATAGTTGGGTCTCGTTGCATCTGTGTCCACTGGACACGGGCCTTAGCGCGGATGATTGGAAGGTTCTTGCCCCACCACATCGGCCATAGTGCGGTGTTGCCGGAAAACGTCGATGAGAACGTGCGAAGCTCCAACTGATTCCCTGAAGGGATGGTTTTCGCTTTCGCCTTGAACTGGTAGGAGGTCGCGCCCAACTTGTTCAATGACAAGTCCGCCCAGTCTTGGGACGGCCAGTACGGTGATGCATACAATTCGTTCACGCCGTCTGTGACGATGCCGCCGTAGAAGCTGGTCTCGCCCCGGTTGATTGCGGTGAGGCTTGGGCCGCCAATATGTGTTGGCGAACCGTCAACCATGACCCAGTCCTCATCAGAACCGGGTTCGATGACCGTCTCGTATGTTTCATCGGTTTTCAGTACAACCGCGTCGCTGGCTTCCCACACTGTTACTGATTCAACTGAGCGTGCCGTGATGATCGGCTTCAGGTACTTGGCTACGACCTCTGACCGCACTCCAAGGTAGGAGCTTTCCCACGCTAGTTCGCGTATGTCGTCCAGTGTGGTGAGCTTCTGAGCTGGCGACTGATCATAGATCACGTCTGAGGCGATCACTCGTGCCATGCCCGTTTCGTCAATCCAGAATGGGCGTAGCGTCGATTTGGTGATCTCGTCCATCAGGTCACGGGCTGGCGTATTTGTGACTGCTGGGAGTGCTTGGTGTCCCGCGTTGAGGAACTGTCCCATGCGGATCTCAGCAGACATGACATGATTTACTGATGCCAGCTCGTAGCCTGCGGCGGTTGGGTGCGATACCTGGATGCCAGCGATCCGCGAGTTAGCGTCTGCCTCAACGCGGATGTAACCGAGTGATGCGGTGACACCCCACGCCACGGTAGCGGTTGCCTGACTTGTTGCTGTGGCGACCGTAACTGCACCATTCTTGAACAGCACCTGCGCCACCGTGTCGCCACTGATATCGATAGCAGCGACTTCAACTTCATTGACCCTGGCAACAGCCCGAGTAGGCGTCAATCGCAGCTCAACTGCGTTAGAAGTCCCGTAGACAGCTTTGACGAATGCTGTACCCGTGTGTTCTGAAGTGCGGACCATCGTCAACTGAACCGGCACGTCACCAGCACGAGATGTAGACGGCAGATATTCTGCCGTCATGTCAGTACGCGAAGCACCCCATGGGGCACCTGCTACACCTGGCCCCTGCAAAGGGTCGGATTGCCGGTAGCACACGCGCACATCGCCCGTGAGAGGCCAGCAGGAACCGATCAGTGGTGCATCGAGTACCGCGCCGAACTCGCGTTTAGGCGTGGTGTAGTAACCAGCCTGACGCAACGCAGTGTTGATATGGAACTGGGTGGACAAGCCGACACGACGGACAGCCTCGCCATCGTTCAGCGGGGGCATCTGGGTAATCAGCGCAGGAATATTGATCTGCTTCGAGAACCTGTCGATACCATCGATCAGAGTAGACTCGATCCCGCCGAACACTGATCCGGTGGTTTTGTCTACGATTCCCTTGAAGCGTGGCCAAGTCGTCACACCGTTGGAAACATAGATTTCAACACGGTCACCCTTCATAGGAATCCACCCGGTAGAAGGATTCCACGGGTTCAACGAACCAGTGTCAACATCTTTCGACGCCCACACCACGCTTCCGGTTGCTTGAGAAACTCCGCCCGCTGCCGCTACCTGTTCTGGAAGGTCACCAACAAGGTCACGACCTTGGGAGAACGACATGATTTCACGCTGGGTACCGTTGACGTACACCAATGTTTGAAGTTGAAGAACGTCTTCACTGACAGCCATGCGCCGTATCGAAACCGAGTTGTTGGCTGCGCCAGCCCATTCATAAGTGAAGGCGGGGGTGGCGTTGGTTGAGCCGTCGAAGTATCCGGCATCAAGATTCTTCTGGATCGAAAGGTTTCGGAAATAGAAACCTTCCCCAGCAGGAACAGATGCGTTGACAGTGTGAATACGGTATTCAAAGTACGAGCCCGCTGGGGTCGCAGTAATAGTTGACTCGCCGTAGTGGCGAACCCACCCGTTGGCTGGTGTTTGCGGAGTGATGGAGGATACCGTGTCCTCGTTCCCTCCTCCGCCGAAGAGGACGATCATCTGAACATCAGCCGGTGTCGTGACGTACACATCGGCTGACCAGTAGATCTTGTCCCCTACTTTGAAGCCTTCAACATCTGCGAAGTATTTCTTGTCTACGACAATTTGCATTGACCCGGAGGTTGCGCGGGTAGCCTTCAAGCATGAAACACCGCCAATGGTTCCGGTGGCGACAGTGCCTGTGGAACGGTATAAAGCCGGGTTGGTTGCGCGTGGATCTGGTGCGAGGTTACGTGCAGTCTCAACACCCTGATTCAGGACACCAGTAAGCACTACCCCACCTCCGTCACAGTAAAACTCACGTTCGAATACGTATTACCAACAACCGCAAGGACTTGATCGCGGGAGAACCCAGACACAACAGCCTTCGAACAACCCTGACCATCAGCCCACGGTTGAACCTGAGCAGTCCAAGTAACCGCTGGGCGCGTAACTCTAGAAGCACCAACAGCAACCAACAAGCAAGCAGCAGAACCAACCGGTGCCGACTCAGTCACCGACACACGAGTAAACCCCGCAGCCGAACCAGTCGAACCAATCGAAGACGACGACATGTAAGCACCAGTCGAGTCGTACCAGCGCAAACGAACCGACGCACCAGCACCCTGCACCCAAGCTGATCCAGTTATCAACTGCCCAGGAAGCACAGGGATGAACTCTCCATAGCCGAGGAAGAAATCAACCGTTCCCGCGTTCGCCCACGAGCGTGCAGCCCAACCGTCTGCGCCAAGATCAACCGGGCCTCCCTCAAGAACGCTCCCACCAGACGACACCGGATAAGCTGTACCAGGCATGCAAGACGCACCAGCAGGAGACAAAAGGTTTGTATGTGGAGCATCAACCGGAACGAAATAGAACGGCCCCGCACCCCACGCACCATTAGCGAAGGCTGACAGTGCGGAGTGGTCTTGCGGTGTGGTCGCTTGGCTTAGCTGTAGGTTCCACGTGCGCCGGCCGACAGGTTTAGCTTGGGCTTTGACCCTGCCCTCAAGAGTCTGATCGAAACCGTAACGCTCAGCCGTTTCAACACTCTGCGACGACGGGCACTTGATGCCAACCATGCGCCCCAACGTTCCGAGATAAATCATGGGACTCCTTAGAAACAGAAGTGGCCCACCCCGAAGAGTGGACCACTTCCCTGTTTATCGGCGATTACCGTATTGCTGATTGACTTGCTGCATCGTTCCGTAGAACTGGCGGCCGTCGATGTTCACGATTGGTTGCCAACTGGCCATGCCCGCCTGGACGGCTAAAGCAATAGCTTCCGGTGAAACGCTCGCAGGCGCAGCCTGTGCTTGCGCATACCGTGACACCTCATAGGAAGGTGGAACGGTGAGCCCAAGCGCCGGCTGATATGCCGCGGAAACATCATCACCCATAGACGCGTACGTGTTGATCAGTTGCTGACGTTTGCTCTCAGCGCCGACGATCACTCCGTCAATGGAATCAACACCGCCGATTGCCATGGTCTTGGATGGCGAGTGCATGTCCAAGGACTTACGGAATGCTTTTTCTGCGCTCTTTCCGAGCTTGTAGAACGCGTTCTCAACATCCTCGGTCTTGCCTTCCAAGCCACGAACCAGACCCTCCGCAGCGTCAATTCCACCGCGCTCCATGGAACGGGTGACTTCAACGCCAGCTTTGCCGGACCAGTAATCCATTGACTTGTACGCGTTGTTGAGCTGGTCGCGTTCCTTGCCGGTAGCACCCAGCAGGGCGTTGCCAACCTGCGTTCCCTCAGTGGTTCCAAGGTCAGCGATCTCCTGAATGATGGCATCGTTGTAGCCCTTTTTGCGGAGCTTGCTCAGCATCACGCCGAAGCGCTTGAACTGAGCGGCCTTGCCCTGAGCTGACTTCACGAACGAACTAGCAGCCAGTGGCCCCTTCTGTTCGCCTGAAAGCAGATTGGAAAGAACACCACCTAGCGAGTATTCGCCACGAAGGCCGGAGGCTACCGACTTGCTGACTTCTAGCAGTCGGTCACGGGCCTCGGTTGCTTTTTCCAGCTTGGTTTTCAGCGACTCAGAACGCTTCTCCAACGACAGCAGTTGCGACTCCATGCCGTACGCAGTTGCGCGCAGGCTGGATCGCTTGCCACGGGACAAGTCCTTGTTATTTGACTGCTCAAACAACCGGTCAACAACACTCATGCCAGAGCCTGAAGTGAAGCTGTCTGTGATCTCGCCACGCTTCAAATCACGACGCAAATCGAAACGAGCCTCGGACAGGCGACCCTGACGTTCGCGTTCTTCCTTGCGGGCCTCAGCTGCTTTTTTCTGGGCTTCCTTAGCCGACTTCTCAGCCGCCTTCGCGGAAGCCTTAGCAGCGGCCAGCTCCTTCTTCGCGGCATCCAGATCATCCTTCAGATCCAGTTTGCGATTCCGGTTAGCCTTTGACCCCGACATGCGCGAGTATTGGCGCTGCAACCGGTCGACCTTCGACTGCGCACGACCAACCTGACCGCCGGAGGCAAAGCCTGGTAGCTGGACTGTCGCGCCATCGTTGATCGCCTGAAGAAGCGGCAGGTTCTCGCGTGTGGCCTTCTCATTGACAACCATCTCGCCGGAACGCAAACCAAACGGTTTACCGTTGACCATCGCAAGAACGTTGTCGCCCTGTGAATTCAACGGGATCTGCCCCGGAACAAGACCGCCACCAGCCGCACCATTGATCAAACGACCAACGAGGCCACCGGTGTAACCGCCAGTAGTCAGTCCACCGCGGCCGCCACGTCCTGTGGAAGTCTGTGAACCGCTAACTACCACTCGGGTGTGGATGGTCGAGTATCGGTCACGAGCAGCAGCGTCCAAAGCTGCGATAGCGCCACCCACAATAGGGTTGGCCGTAATCGTTGCAATGCGTGCCGCCGCAGCACCATCCAAAGCGCTCTCAGTCGCACCAGTATTAGTAGCCTGGGCCTTGATCAGCGCCTCACGGTACTTGTTCGCTACCGCATCAGCCTTCTTGCCAGTAACCGCGGCAGTTCCGTTGTCGGTGACTTCGATCCGACCGTCAGGCAAGGTGGTGACCTTGTAGCCCATCTCTTCAAGAGCAGCGATAACTTGCGGGCTGTTCTCATCGATCTGGATTCTGCCGTCAGGGGTTGCCTGGACGAGCTCGTGGATCTCAATGAGCTTGGCCCCGATGTCATCCGTGTTCGAATCAAAATTGATGTACACGGCACCAGGAATCAGGTTCAGCGAATCAGCCAAAGCCGCGGCCTTTTCACTGCTCATGCCCATTGCTTCTGCGTTGGTTATGAACGCTTCGCGGCCGGCGGAGATGGTTTCCCCTAGTTCTCCTGCGGTGGCTCCTGCTTCCCTTTGCGCTTCCATGGCGGCCAGGGTTGACGAAGCGATACCGTCAAGCGCCGCCTGGTTAGCGCGGCCCTTCTCGGTGGTGATGTCGAGAGTCCGGCCGTTCTCGTCAATCGCAGCAGTGGCTGCAGCGAACGACTCCTGCATTCCCCGGAGTGCTTCGCGCTCGTTGAGCACGACCATTCCAGCGTTGACCATTGCCTGATAGAAGTCGTCAACAGCCTTGGCGGCATCCTCTGCAGAGACTGCAGTGTCACCGAGTGCACCGTCGACACCAGACAAACCTTCAGCAGCACCTGGTGCCGCGGTTTGGATGCGGCCCAGTGCGAGGTCAACCAACCCGAGCTCATTGTTCGGGTCAATCTGGATACCGTTCTCGGTAGCCAGATTCGTGAGAGCTGACTTCAATTCAGGAGTGCTGTTGATCAAAGTCGCGACGTTGGAATCGGTGAGCTCAAGTTCCGATTGCAGGCCCTTGAGCGCATCAATACCGAGTTCTGATTCGCCCATGTCGAACGCACGGGCAATGCCACGCATGGCCTCTTGGAGCTGCAGGGCATCTTCGGTGGCGCCACGCACGTCACCAAACGAAAGGTTCTTCGAGAACCAGCCCGTTAATCCTGTCAGGCCGTCTGTATTTGCCAGTTGCTCAATCGCTCGCTTGGCATTCCCAGACTCAACGGTGAGAGTGTCGTAGTACTCTTTAGCGGCTTCGCCTGAGTCCTTGAAGATGGATCCTGACCATCCGTCGCTTTCGCCGAGGTTCAGTACGTCCTTGACGTTACCGCCGGTGGCGATCAAGTTGAAGTATGCTTCAACATCTGGCTTGCCGGAGCGCACAGCATCGTTTATGCCCTCGATGACCGTCTTGCCGATGAGGAACCCAGCACCCACGGCCGTAACCGCACCCAATGATTTGCCTAGCAGCCCAACGGCCTTTGTGGCTCTTGGTGTGTCGATGCCGAGTGCTTGCATCTTCGGGATGGTGTCGCCCAGGGCGCTGACAAGCTTCATCATTCCGCCGGCAGCCAGCAATCCGACACCAGCAGTACCGCCCAGTACCGTGAGTGCGGTCTTCACCGGGTCAGGCAGATCAGCAAAGCCACCGGCAAGATCAGCAACGACTCCGGCGATGCCGGACACAGCCGGGAGGATCACGGCGCCAGCGTCGATGGCTGCGTCCTTGATATTGTTCCATGAGATTTTGACCTTGGATTCAGCGGTCTCGTATCGCTTGTTGGCTTCTTCGACGAGGGCTGTGTTGTTAGCCCAGGCTTCTGCACCCAAGTTCAACGAATCTGTGAGCAGGTCTCCGGAGTTGGCGAGGGCGAGCATCACCTGAGTTTCCTCGGTGCCCTTGATGCCCAGGTCTTTCAGAGTTTGCGTGACGTTTCCGCCGGCTTCGTTCACTCCGTAGATGCCCTTGGAGACAAGGTCCAGTGCTTCAACTGGGGCTTCACGGAATTTTGCCGCGAACTCGTCTGCTGAGACACCAGCGATTTCAGCGAATGATGCGAGGCTGTCTCCGCCTTCATCAACTGCTGATCGCATCTTCAGCAGGACACGCGTGGTGACGCCGCCGCCGAGCTCGGCCCGAACGCCCATGGATGCAAGCGTGTTGGACAATGCGAGCACGTCTGCTTCGGATGCGCCCAGGGTTGCGGCTGCACCGGCGATACGCTGGGCCATGGACAGGATGTCGGATTCGGTGCTTGCACCGTCATTGCCCAATGCGACCAACGCTGAGCCGAAACGTTCAACGCCCTTTGAGCCTTCTCGTTCCATGGTGCCCATGACGTTGCTGATCTGCGCGATGTTGGTTGCCGCGTCTTCTGCTGTGAGGTTGGTGGACTCCCCCAGGTCGATCATGGTCTTTGTGAAGCCGGAGACGTCCTTGCGTGCTACGCCGAGCTGGCCAGCAGCTTCGGCGACTGCAGCGATTTCGGTGTGTGTGGACGGGAGGGTGCGAGCGAGGTTGCGGAGCTCACCCTCAAGCTGTGCCATTTGCTGTGGGGATCCGTCGACGGTTTTGGTTACGCCAGCCCAAGCTGACTCCCAATCCATCGCAGCTTTAGTCGATAGAGCTAATGCACCGACTATGGCTGCTCCACTGGCAACCATGCCCGTAGAGACTTGGTTCCACGCTTTATCGTGAGTTTGGGCGGTTTGCGCGAGCCGGCCGATTGCTGATTCCGACTGTTTACCGGCGGCTTCGGTCTGTTCGGCGGTTTTCCTGGCGGCACTGGCAGCGGCGGCCATGTCGCGTTTGAAAGCGCCAATTTCAGCCCGGATCCGGACTACGACATCACGCTCAGCCACAATGGGACCGCCTATTCAATTAGAGTTTTCGGGCATAAGAAAACCCGCTAGCACCCCTCTGTTTCGGGTGCTAACGGGCTAACTTGTGGGCCGTTACTTTATTGCGTGGGAGTTTCCTCATCCACGACTTGATGATTCGAAGCCAGAATGTACGAGGCGGTCGTCGCTGCGGCTATTTGCTTCAGATAGCCGGTCATTGCAACTAATAATCCGATTGGGACCAGACCGAGTAACACGGCTGAGCCGGACGCAATCAAGATTACAAGTCCGCCTATCAGCCCGATTCCGGCAAGAACCATGCCGGTGACCTGGAATGCGGAACCCTCATTTTGTACATACTGAATGGAAGGTGTTTTGTGAATTTTGAGTGACATGAAAAAACCATAACACCCAGCACAAAAATTATTGATCGGCTTTATTAAACCGTGACTATTCCGCATCCCACACCGGGTAGAAAAGTTGTCCCGGGTATTGGTTGTTTTTGTTGTCGTTGAGTGCGGCTTCTCTGGCTTCGCACGCGTGGCAGATCGTTTCTTTCCACTCGACCCGACCGTCATTGTCATCACCGAAGCCTACCGATGATGGGACACCGCAGGAGTGGATGCTGTCTTCGTACTGCTGCAGGGCCAACGCCAGCACACGATCTTGCTCTAGCCATCGGCCAGTATCTTCACGGAAGCCAAGCAACACGGTGACAG
>Ga0308157_10004595_pt1 | contig 18169 bp, 13 predicted proteins | sample PhyBR1_FD_201035 | JGI IMG/M metagenome (GOLD analysis project Ga0308157, IMG submission 201035) | Phyllosphere microbial communities from UC Gill Tract Community Farm, Albany, California, United States - DLSLB.R1 | ecosystem: Host-associated > Plants > Phyllosphere > Unclassified | place: USA...
CATTACTTCGTTTAAGCCAAATAAGCTAAATATGGGATTTACTAACATGTCAATATAATCATTCAACCAATTTCTACCGAGGATATCAAAAAATAAGTATATAAAAATTGAGTTAACCCCCAATACTTGGAAAAAAAAAAATCCCTTTCTGTGCTTACGTATATCTATCCACCAGTAAAGCAGACTGACGATTAAAAGACAATATCCTAATGAAGCAAGAATAAAAGAGCTTGTTGCGATGGGTTTAATAATTGGTGTTACTCCGGAAAAATGCATTCCGTACCCCACGATTAACAAACAGACACCAGCCATCAATAATGCATTTGTTGTTTTTTTATTCTTTAAAAAGTACTTACCTACCATTACGCCGGCTACTGTGTGAACCGCGGTTGGTAACCAATTGATAAAAACGTAGGTATTCTCTGGTTGTCGAAATAACAGCATATCAATCCAATTCCCGAAGTTACCAGCTTGAGAGTAACCATGATCAAAATTAGGCACATTACATAAACGATACAGCAATTCCGTTAACAGCAAGATTGCGAAACAAGCTATAAATTGATTCCTCAATTGAAGATTGGAAAGTAAAAAGGCAATTATATTAGTAAATGCCAATTGTGTTAAAATATCCGTAACATCCAATGCTTCCCAAGTTAACCAGTCAGGACTATTAATCCGTTTTAAAATACCCCAAAACAATAACCATCCACTCCGTTTTAGGACTTTAATGAATTGTTGCTGCCTGGGAATTCCATTTTCTGTTTGTTTGTTAAGGGAATAGTTCATGGCAATTCCTGCCATGAACATAAAGGCTGGTTGTATAATATCCCAAAAATTTAATCCTTGCCAACCTATATGGAAAAATTGACCAATAATCTTATACCCAAAACTATTTGGATTAGTCGCTTCATAAATGTGGCTATAGAATTCACAAGCTTCTAAAGCAAGTAAAAACATAATTAAACCTCGCATGAAATCTAGAGATAGCAATCGATTTGCAGGCGTCTGATTTGATGTAATATTATTCATAAATTCTAACGTATTAGGTTATCTGTTTTAATAACGTCATCAAGTAAGCTATTACCTCATCCGACCATTAAAAAAAACATAGACGCGAATTGATATTCCCAAAAGAAGATTCCTTTTAAAATATTTTCCGGCATTTATTTCAACTCTAGCAGTTTAAATTGACAATACTAAATTTAGCTAATTTAGACTGATATATGAAGTAAGAGTTTTTCTATTAGTAATGCAAGTAATTTACAAAATCAACCGGTTAAATAATTTATCAACATGACAGTTTATACGATGTAATTGTGCCCCCTAACGTATAAAGCATAATAATATTGCTTTCTCTCCCTATGAACATTTAAACACTAACTTGTTCTGTAAAAAAACTATTAAATAAAGCTGTAACATACTATTTATTTTGTCGACTAATTTTGGTATAAAATGGATCAAAATGAGTACAAAACTTCTAAGCATAGCTATGTTAATCTCCAATTTTACATTAGCACAGTCATATAATGACCTTATTAAGCAAGCTTCAGATGCTTTACAGACAGAAGATTATCAAAATGCTTATTCCATTTTCTTAAAAGCATTTCAAGATAATTCATCAATTGGCATTTATGATTTAACAAGTGCAGCATTTTCTGCCACCAAAATCAATGATAAGGCACAAGCTATAATATGGCTTGAGTTAAGTGTAGAAAAGGGATTAGGAAAGAATAAAGAGGAGTTGGAATATATATTAAACGACAGTATCTATTCTTCTTTACATCATGAGATTAGGTGGAAAAATATCGTAATTAATATTAATTCAAACTATTTAAAGGAGCAACAAAAACTAAAAGCAGACTCCATGAAATGGGCAAATGAGTTGAAGAGAAATAGAATAAAAATTAACAATCCTACAAATAATTCAATCGAACCTGGATTCGCATTGTATTTTATTAAAGTGGATAATATTGAGGTGCCATATTTAGTTTTTATACCAAGTGCCTATTCAACATCTAATAAAACTAAAGCTATTGTTTTTCTTCATGGCGGGGTTGTTAACGCGGACAGTTTTAATTATAAAAACCCCGAAATAGCAAAAGAACCAATTTTTGAAGTTGCGGAATCATTAAATATATTGATAATTTATCCATTTGCTAAGAAAGATTTTGGATGGGTAAATCAGGTCAAAGCTTTCGAAAATGTGTTAGGTATTATCAGAAACGTTCAAAATATATATTCGATTGATGAAAGTCAAATTTATTTAGGAGGAATGTCAAATGGAGGAACAGCAGCTTTTTGGTATGCTTCTAAAAAACCAAATATTTTCAAAGGATTTTACGCTATATCAGCTATACCTAAACTGAATATTGGGGAAATAAATTTTAACAATTTATCTCAAGGAAAACCATTTTACTCTCTTCATGACAGGAATGATCAAGTTTTTAAATTTGAAGATGTAGAATCAATTTATTTAAAAGAAAGATCTAAGGCAAAAGATTGGTACTTTGAATCAATCTCAGATATTGGTCATGGTTTTATATACAAGCCCGACCATGGAAATCGGATTTTGGAAGAATTCATTCTAAAAATGCTTAAATCTAATTGAATAAGATTTGAGTAAATTCAACTTAATAATATATTGTAAAAATTATACATGGGGAATAACACAATACACAACAGATTAATAGAACTTACAATAATCCACCAATAATAAGGTTTTATACAAAAAATAAGGGCTTTGATAATGAAACAATCAAAGCCCTTATTTTTTCATGTATTATCGTATTAAATTTCATAGATAAAATTTAATGTTACTTCTTCTTTTTGCTAAAGTTGTTAGGCTTTAAATCCGTAGGCAAAGCGTCTTTTTCTTTCTGATAAGATGAGTGCTCTTTTTCCTTGGTACTTTTTGTTTTTTTCTGATCTCTACTCATAATAATATTATTTAATTTTAAAATATGTTCAATTACCCTTACTCTTTCTTAACCTTTTTCTAAGAACATTCGCAAAATTTTAATTTCTATTATAAATGAGTTCCTATAGATTATCTACTAGTTATTTGCTCTCTAAGCGAGCAAAATCGAGTATTCAATTTTGATAATTTTGGGAGTGGTTCTCTCTTGGAATTAAAATGTTACACATTTCAATATGATTGAATCCAATTCTAACATTCGAAATGGGATTTTTTTCAAATTAAAATCAATGCTGCATTATCAGTAAAGCAGATCTATTAATTATTAATAGTATTAGCTTTACTTTCAAATATAATCATTATAATTGATTATCAATATTTTATAATTTATTATTTTTATTCCCTTCAATCATTGGCATATTGCATCATAATTTAAAAATTAGGATCGTTCTTAATCGGATGAAGCTTCTCAAAAGAAGCTCAATAAACAATGAAAACAATAAGTCAACATTAAAATAGATATTTTACCAATAAACTATTAAAAAAATATAAGCTCTTCGATACTTTCGTTTCGACATGAGGCCTTTTAATGGTACACATGATACTCGTTGAACTTTCGGTCATGCATAGAATTATCCCGAACAGCAAATTAAATACATCGTGCTAATTGGTTTGAGTTTTATTCATGGGACCTTATTCGTAACAATTTTATCTACTTAACACAACTCTACTTTATAAGTCTTATCATTTATTTAAAAAGATTTAATTTAGTTAAACCTAAACAAAATATTATCAGCTTATGGATACTAGAAGAGAATTCTTGCGAAAAGCAATTATGCTTTCAGGAGCGAGCGGATTGGTGAATGTAATGCCCTCTGCTATACAAAAAGCAATGGCTATTGATCCGGCTCCAGGAAGTACTTATCTCGATGCGGAACATGTAGTTATACTCATGCAAGAGAATAGATCTTTTGATCACGCTTTTGGTTCTTTATCAGGGGTGCGTGGCTTCAATGATCCGCGTGCAGTTATACTTCCAGATAAAAAACCGGTATGGTTCCAGACTGATTCCTCGGGTAATACCTATGCCCCTTTCCGATTAAATATTAAAGACAGCAAAAGCACCTGGACGGGCGATTTACCACACTCCAGAGCAAGTCAGGTGGATGCGTATAATTCAGGGAGATATGATAACTGGCTCCCGTCCAAAAAATCAAATAACCAAAAATATGCTTCAATGCCGCTTACCCTAGGGCATTATACCAGAGAAGATCTGCCTTTTAACTATGCAATGGCTGACGCATTTACTATTTGTGATCAAAACTTTTGTTCAGCTATGACAAGTACTACTCCTAACCGATCCTATTTCTGGACGGGAAAAATCATGAGCACTGTTGATGATTTACCAAAAGCAAATATCCGAAATGAAGACTATTCGTATGCGAAACAAACTTGGAAAACCTTTCCTGAACTTCTCGAAGAAAATGGAATTAGTTGGGGATTTTATCAAAATGAATTAAGTAGTGTCGGTGGTTTCCAGGGTCAAGAGCGTTCTTGGTTAGGAAATTTCGGATGTAATTTACTCGAGTTTTTTGCTGTTTATAATGTGAAATTTAGAGAAAGATATACAGATAATTTACAAAAACGAGTAGATACACTCCCTGGTGAAATCAATAAATTGCAAGAAGAAAGTCCCTCAAGCGAAGATAGGGCAAAAAAAGTCCAAGCGAGTATCAGAGACAAACAAAAAGCCTTAGATGCTGCTCAAAATGAATTAGAGAAGTGGAATAAAAAGAATTATGAAAATCTAAGCCCACAACAAAAAAGTCTCTATAAACGTGCATTTATTACAAATCAAGGTGATCCGGAATATCGCAGTCTAGACAAATTAACCTATATGGATAAAGATACCCAGCGGGAGTTAGCAATTCCAAAAGGCGATCTTCTTCATCAATTCCGCACCGATGTGAATGCAGGTAAGTTACCTACTGTTTCCTGGCTAGCAGGCCCTCAGAATTTTTCCGATCACCCAAGTGCTCCCTGGTATGGAGCATGGTACGTTTCGGAAATACTAGATATCCTCACCAAAAACCCAGATGTATGGAAAAAAACAATATTTATTGTCACTTATGATGAAAATGATGGATACTATGATCATATACCGCCGTTCTCCATACCAGATATTAATAAACCTGAAACAGGAAAAGTATCCAAAGGTATAGAAACTGAATTAGAATATGTGCGTTTAACAAATGAACTGAAACAAGGAATACCTGAGAAGCAGGCACGTGAGGCGCCCATAGGACTTGGCTTTCGTGTCCCTATGCTCATCGCTTCTCCCTGGAGCAGAGGGGGGAAAGTATGCTCACAGGTGTTCGATCATACCTCGACGCTTCAGTTTTTAGAAAACTTTATTAATAATAAGTATAATAAAAACATCTATTTTGAGAATATAAGTACATGGAGACGGACAATATGTGGCGATCTAACCTCAGCCTTTACTCCTTTTAATCCTCAAAAAGACAACTTGGCATTCTTGGATAGAAATCAATTTGTCGAATCTATTCATAATGCCAAATTCAAAGAGGATCCAGGAAATTTCAAAGTAATAAGTGACCAACAAATAGAAACTGCTCTAAAAACTGGTAATTATAAAGATCTGATGTCCCAACAAGAAATTGGGAAACGTGTCTCTGTTGCTCTACCCTATCAATTAAGTACAAAAGGGCAACTTGTGGATGTGGGAAAATTCCAAATATCAATGAAAGCAGATAAGGATCTTTTTGGTAATAGAGCAGCGGGATCACCTTTTAGGGTTTATGCTCCTGGATCTTATATAGATTCTAAAGGTAAAACTGCGAATTGTATGAATTGGGCATTTGCTGTAAAACCAGGGGATGAAATTCAATATGAATGGCCGATTGAGGCTTTTGAAAAGGGTAACTATCAATTACATCTACACGGACCAAACGGATTCTACAGAGAATTTAAAGGAACCTCACAAGATCCTCAAATTGAAATTACAGCCGTTCCGGAATTAAAAAGAGTAACAAGAGTACTAACTGGTAATATTTTACTTTCTATAACGAATAACGGAGCTAATTCAATATCATTGATGGTGAACGATCTTAGTTATAAAAAGGGTGTTTTAGCCAAGAAAACTATTAAAGGAAATACAACCGAAAATATGGTTATCGACTTACAAAACAGCTATGGTTGGTATGACTTTAGTGTCTCAAGCCCTGATAACAAAGAATATTTACAACGGTATGCCGGACGTGTGGAGACCGGAAAAGAAAGCTTTACTGATCCACTCATCAATAGATCATAACCATTAATTGGGTATATTTTACTGCCACAATAGAATAGAAGTGTGGCAGTAAAATTATACAAATTATCCACCTTTAAGAGGTTGTGAACAACCGACTTATTTCAATTTATCCGTAAAGAAACTAACCGTCCTTTCCCAGGCCAATTCAGCAGCCTCCTTATCATATCTTGGAGTGGTATCATTATGAAAGCCATGATTGGCATTTGGATAGATATAAGCAGTATATTCTTTTTTATTAGCCTTTAATGCTTCTTCATAGGCAGGCCATCCCTTATTTACATTCGTATCCAATTCAGCAAAGTGTAACTGCAAGGATGCATTTATATTTGGCACTTCCTCTACAGGTGCCTGACCTCCATAAAATGGAACAGCAGCAGCAAGATCAGGAATGCGAGTGGCCATCATATTAGAAATCCATCCTCCAAAGCAAAAACCGACAACGCCCATTTTTCCGTTACAGTATTCGGATTTTTTAAGATATTCTGCTGCTGCAATAAAATCTTCAAGCATTTCATTACGATCTCGTTTACTTTGCATTTCCCTACCCTCATCATCATTTCCTGGGTAACCACCTAAGGCACTCAATGCATCCGGCGCTAAACTTACAAATCCAGCTAAAGCAGTTCTTCTGGCCACATCCTCAATATGGGGATTTAACCCTCTATTCTCATGAACCACTACTACCCCACCCAATTTACCTTTATTATCTTTCGGTACGCACAGCAAAGCTTTTATAGTGCCAGCTCCTTTGGGTGATTGGTATTCAATAAAGGTTTCTGTAATTCTAGGATCATCAGCGCCTATTTGGATATTTGATTTGTAATCAGGCATTAAAAAACCCATCAATGAGGGTAAACTAAGACTTCCAACAGCAAAAAAGGAAAGCCTCTTTATAAAATCTGTTCTGGTAATACGATTGTGAGCATAGTCATCGTATAAATCAAATACTTCTTGTTTAATGTCTTCTTTTTTGATTTCGCTCATAATACCTCGGCTTTTTTATGTTAAATTAATAAATTTCAATCACTTATCTTTTAAAAAAGAAATTTAAATATTTCCTAAGTACTGAACATGGGAAAATAGTAAAGTTTTAAAACTCTATTTATTCTTAGTATTTTTCCTTTATCTATCAAGATTCAACAGGTTTTTGTTTAATATAATTAACTTTCTTAATGATCATACGTCCCGAGCAACCCAAAGATTATAATGTAGTTTTTGAACTTATTACAAATGCATTTCTAGATCAAGAAAACAGTGACCATAAAGAACAGTTTCTAGTGGAACGCTTAAGAAAGTCTAATGCATTTATTCCTGAATTATCTTTAGTTGCAGAGATAAATGGAAAAATTGTAGGCTATATATTGCTGACACGTATAAAGATTGTAAGTAACAAGACATGTGTTGATTCTTTAGCATTAGCACCGCTTGCTGTCCTACCAAGCTATCAAAGAAAAGGTATCGGGGGAGAAATGATCCTAACGGCACATCAAAAGGCAAAAGAATTAGGTTTTTGCTCCGTGATTCTAATTGGTCACGAAAAATATTACCCAAGATTTGGATACGAACAAGCAAAAACATATGGTATATTCTTACCCTTTGATGTTCCTGATGAATATTGCATGCTAATCGAATTATCTAAAAATGCATTAAGAGATGTTAAGGGAATGGTTCAGTATCCAAAAGAGTTTTATGAATAAAGTTGATTTTTGAAAATAATATTTAAGATATGAGAATTGAACATGTAGCAATTTGGGCAGAGGATATAGAAAAACTAAAATCCTTTTATACAACTTATTTTAATATGGAATCCGGTGAAAAATACATCAACACAGTAAAACAATTTCATTCCTATTTTTTAAACTTTCAAGACCAGTGCGCTACAAGAATTGAGATTATGCACAAACCTGGAATTCTTGGAAATGAGAATATACGTGGAGAGCATTTCGGATTTGCCCATATAGCGATTAACGTAGGTGACAGGAAAAAAGTTAATGATCTTACAGAACAATTACGCAATGATGGATATACCATCATTGGTGCACCCAGAACAACAGGAGACGGTTATTACGAAAGCATCATAGAAGATCCTGAAGGGAACTGGATCGAAATCATTGGTTTTTAAAACCGCTATTTTTTAAAAATACCAGAATTCTTTAACATCTCCATAAACCAATTCCAATTCAAGTCGCTAAATGATTCCTTACTTTCAAGGTTATTTTTAATACTTAAATCTCAAAATTATTATTTTGAAAATAGGTTTTTGGGGGAACTCCTGAGAATTTTCGAAAATCTTTTATAAAATGATTTTCATCATAATATCCATGATCAATAGCAATCTGTAATAAGTCCCTTGAATTATGTGATTGGAGATCTATATAAGCTTTCAAAAATCTTTTTATTAAAAGATAATTTTTAGGAGAAATGCCTAAATGTTTTTTAAAATTTCTTTCCAGCCATTTATAATTTAATCGGCCCTTATAAATATTTAATAAATCTTTTACAGTCAATATTGATTCTCTATCAATAAAATCTATTATATCAGTAATCAGTTTTGGATATGAATGGGAGTCTATTCTTTTTATTAAGAAGTCACTGATGGTACCGATCTTATTATCCAAAGAAGAACTTTGATAATACGTATTATTGAACTCTTCATAATCGGATCCTGCAATTTTTGAGAATTCGAACACTTGTTCTTTTTCGAAGGAACTATCTGAAATACCAAATAACTTGAAGAAAGTCATCGGATAAAATCGAACAACCAACATATTTTGAAAGGGTACAGAAGAATTACAATAAGTGTTTTTTATTAATCCTCCACACAGCCATGGATTTCCCACCTCTTTTGTCGTACCAGCAACATTAATGATCGTTTTTTCATTCTTTGTTGACATAAAAGCAAGTACAGGATATCCATCATTAAAAAACAATTGCTTCCCATCTAACTTCTTTGCATCAAACATATAAAATCCTTCCACAAAATCTTCTAGAATTTTGGGGACTTCAATTCTGACAACATTGTCATCATTTTTAAGGTTGATGTATTTAAAAAAATTTATCGGCACTTCGACAAAGATACAAATTACAGACAGCTTAAATGTCTAATAAGTACTATCGAAGCAAATCTATTCACCGTAAATTTACAACAGTTAAAAATATAATGACTAATGATTATAACAGATGCCAATGATCTTGAAGGATTAAAGGAAGCAGGAAATGCGGTTGCACTTACATTAAAAAAGATGTTAGCTTATGCTGAGGCAGGAATGAGCACAAAGGAGTTAGACAATTATGGCGGACAATTGTTAACTGAATTTGGAGCAAGATCTGCCCCTAATCTCGTCTATAATTTCCCCGGAAATGCTTGCATCAGTCTCAACAATGAAATCTGTCATGGCATACCTTCTGAAAAGCGTATTATAAAAGAAGGTGATTTAATAAATATTGATGTATCAGCTGAATTAAATGGTTATTGGTCAGATAATGGTTGCTCAATCATTATCGGAAAAGACCTGAATAACATGCAACAGCTAGTTAATACCTCCAAAAATATCCTCGAACGAGCGATTATGAAAATAAGAGCTGGTGTAAAAATGAATGAACTAGGTGGATATATAGAAATGGAAGCTAAAAAGAGAGGGTATAAGGTGATTAAAAATCTAGGTGGTCATGGAATTGGTAAAAATTTACATGAACAACCTGACTGCATCCTTAATTATAAAGAGCATCTGGATCCCAGGAGATTCAGAAAAAATAGCGTTGTAGCTATCGAAACCTTTATTAATACGGATTCCACAATTGCCATAGAATTACAAGATGGTTTTACCATGATAGGTAACAAAGGAGGATTCGCCGTACAACATGAACATACGATAGTAGTTACTGATAATAAACCCATTATCTTAACAGAAAATAACGGTATCTTTGATATTAAATGAAAATGACTTGTCTATCAACCTTACTTTAATCCCAAAAAATCAATAAGTTCTTTGGCAGCAGCACGTCCAGCTCGATTTGCACCTACAGTAGAAGCAGATGGACCATATCCTGTTAAATGTATTCTCGGATCCGAAGCAACTTGAGTAGCCAATTTCCCGGTCATTTGTATTCCGTTCTTATCATTTTTTAAGTTTAATGGGGCCAGGTGGTCCAATGTATGATGAAAACCAGTATTCCAAAATATAACATCGGCGTCAAGCGTTGTTCCATCTGCCCAGCGTACCCCTGTTTCCGTGATTTCCTCAAACATAGGCCTTCGATCAAGAATACCTTTTTTAAGCATTCCTTCAATAGCCGGAGTTATGGGTAATCCGGTTACAGATACTACAGATTGAGGTGGCAAACCCTCCCGTACTCTCTTCTCCACAACCGCGACTGCTTTGCGTCCTAATTCAGGAGTAAATTCATATTTCCGAAAATCAGGATCTCTCCTAGCCACCCAGGTCGTTTTTGTCACTGCGGAAACTTCCCCTAATAATTGAACTGCTGAAATTCCTCCTCCAACAATAATAACATGTTTCCCGATAAATTCTTCTGCATTTTTATATTCGCCGGTATGTAATTGTCTCCCTCGAAACTTTTCCCAGCTAGGATACCGTGGACAATTGGGTGTCTTCCAGGTACCTGTAGCATTAATTATGCCTCTGGCATTGAATTGAATTCCATTTGTACGAATAATAAACCTTCCGTTTCGTTCGGTAACTTCGCTGACTCTAATCGGACGAATAACAGGTAATTTAAATTCTTTTTCATATTGCTCATAATACTTCGGGATCGCGATATTAGCTTGAACTTCCTTATCCTCCATATTCACCGCATCAGCAAAACCCATTCCCGGCAAATCATGAATCCCATTAACATTGCTCAAGGTTAGGGAATCCCACCGATGCTGCCAGGCGCCCCCCGGGCCAAACTCATCATCTAAAACCACAAAACCTTTACCGGGTGCTATCCCTTCTCTTTTAAGATGATAGCCTGCGGATAGTCCTGCCTGTCCGGCTCCAATCACCACAATATCAACTTTATAAAAAATATCCGGACGAACTTTACTCAGTCCGGAAGAATCCCTATTACTTGATGTTGTACTTGTGTCCATTTAACTAATTATATGATTCAATAATCCGTTATTCCAGGAATATCAAATCTTTCTTAAATATATATGTTTCACTTGTTTAAAACCACCAGAATCTCTTTCATCAATTTCAAACTTACCAATGTGTTTTATTAATTCATATAACTTACTAAACCCATAATTCCGAGGATCAAAATCTGGCTTTTTCTTAGATATTAAACTTCCTAAAGAACCCAGAAAGGTCCAACCTGTATCATCAGCTAAATCATCTACACTATTTACAATTAATTTTACCGTATTTCGATCCACTTTATCAATTGCTTTTTCAAGCGTTCTTTTCTTTGTTTTAGTCACAACTTTATCAGTCGAATCCGTTGTTGGGTGAATTTCTAATTCCTCCACTTCATCCAATATTTCTATATAAATAAACTTATTACAGGCAGCTATAAAAGGCTGTGGAGTCTTTTTTTCACCTAAGCCTATCACCAGCATCCCGGCTTCTCTTACACGGGTAGCCAGGCGTGTAAAATCGCTATCGCTCGACACGATACAAAAACCATTTACTTTATCTGAGTAGAGGATATCCATCGCATCGATAATCATCGCACTATCTGAGGAATTCTTACCAACTGTATAATTATATTGTTGTATAGGTGTTATTGCATTTTCTAACAGAACATTCTTCCATCCGGTAAGATGTGGCTTGGTCCAATCTCCATAAATACGTTTAATAGTAGGGGTACCATTCTTAGAGATTTCTTGAAGCATTTCTCTAACTTTCGCATAGGGAACATTATCAGCGTCTATAAGTACTGCCAGTTTTAATTCTTGCATATCTTTTAAATAAAATCAAGTAAATCAGTTAATTAGATTTACACCTCTTAAATTTATTCAAAATATATAAGAATACTGCAAATAGAGCTTCTTAATTTAATGTTCAATAATTTAAAAACCCATCCAAACAAATTATTAATAGCTCCTTATTTACCAATAATCTGCCATTAAGTATTTAATATGTAAATTTAATACGACAGTCCTCTTCTAAATTGGCACGATATTTCCTAAAAATAGACGTAAACCAATAAGAAATATCTGCTTAATAAGCTATATCAGATACAAAGGATTTATTTTTAATTACTACAACTACTATAAAAGTCTCGACAAATGTTGAGACTTTTTTATTCCTCTAGGCTCAAAACTTAAAGGGGTAATATATATACTCTGCCTACTAATACAACCGTTATCTTTAGTAGTAGATAAAAATAGACATAAAATTATGAGCAACATTACATTAGAACAAGCTCGCAGAGTTATTGACGCTGCGATCAAAAAATCAGAGGAATTAGGTGTAAAAATGAATATTGCGGTTGTTGATGCAGGAACTAACCTTGTTGCATTCAATAAGATGGATGAGGCTTGGCTAGGATCAATAGATATCTCGCAAAAAAAAGCTCGAACAGCCAGATATTTTAACATGGATACAGGTGAAATAGGTAAGCTTTCCCAACTGGGTGGTCCACTATATAATATAGAACATTCAAATCATGGACTGATTACTTTCCCGGGCGGTGTTCTCATCAAAGATGCTAATGATAAAATTATCGGAGCAGTTGGTGTAAGCGGCAGTACCGTAGAAGATGACCATACGGTAGCTTCTGCAGGAGCCTCTGCAATCTAAAAAATCTAATCATTCTTTATGATTTGATTCCGGTATTTCAGAATCACTTTTAAGATCCATTAAATAATAAGGGCACAGCATTTAAACAGCTGTGCCCTTATTATTTGAGATAAAAACAAGCTATACTCGAACCTTTAATCACAAAATTGAGAAAAAAAACATTAAATAATGTTAAAACAAGCATGCTGCTAAAAATTCTTCATTTTTAATTTCTATTTTCAGCCATTGACCATTTTATAACCAAATTATGAAGTATTTCCTTCTGATCTTGACCAGTATTTTCATGAATATCGCTTTAGGACAAAACAATGCCGAAGTAAAAGGTAAAGTTTATGATCTAGATCGAAAACCATTGGAGAAAGCAACAGTTTCAATTGTTTCAGCTAAAGATTCATTGGTTTTAAGCTATGCTTTAACGAATGAAAAAGGTGAATTTAATATGGTTAAAATACCAACTAAGAAACCTCTTATTTTATTTATATCGCATGTCAGCAGCAGTGCCTACCAAAAGAATTTAGAATTTAAAGATGGTGAAAAATTAGTGCTAGACAGCGTTTTCATGCGTGGTAACACAATAGAAGAAGTAGAGATTAAGGCTGTTGCGCCTATTCGACTAAATGGAGATACATTAGAATACAAAGCCGATTATTTTAAAACTAGACCAAATGCGACTGTAGAAGAACTTTTAAGCATACTCCCCGGATTACAAGTAAATGCCGATGGTACAATTTACTATCAGGGGAGAGAAGTTTCTGGTGTAAGAGTAAATAACAAAGATTTCTTTGCCCAGGATTTAAAAATAGCGACAAGGAATTTAGATGCTTCCTTAATTGATATTGTACAGATCATAAAAGATAAAGGTGAATCAAAAAGGGAAATATTAGACGATTCTGAGCTTCCAATCGTAATTAACTTAAAAATGAAAAAGGAGTTTTTAAAAGCAAATTTCGGAAAATTATATGGAGGCGCAGCTACCAGAGATCGGTATGAATCCGGAGCATTAATTAATACTTTTAGAGACACCCTGCAAGTAAGTTTTATTGGTTTTGCAAATAATATCGGAAGACAGGGTTTTGATTATCAAGAACTAGGAGAATACGGAGGTTATAATAGAGGGGAAAGTATGAATTATAGTTATTGGGGAACTAATGGATTGATGAATCAGATTTCGGCCGGAATTAATGTGAATTATGACATCAAGGATAAGTTAAAAACGAACTTAATGTACAATTTTGGGAAAATGAGTTTCTACTCGGATAGTGAGAATAAGAGCAATAATTTTTACGATGAAATTGAAGAGCAATCAGCAGGAAAGAGTTACTCTGAAAATGACAGGTACACCCATGAGATTAAAAGTCTATTGCGATACAAATTCGATACAACCTCACAAGTTACTTACCGAGGATCAATCAGTGTAAATAACAATAATAATTTTTATACGTCAAATTCTGATCGATGGAGAAGTAATCAAGAACCTGTTTTAAGTTCCCAAAATATAAACAACGGTGATAATAAAAATTTTAGTTTCAACCAAAGCATTTATTTTGAAAAGAAATTTTCCAATAAATGGTTGTTAGGCTTAAATCATAATTACAATAATAGTAATCAAAAGAATCTGAGAAATTCGCTATCGAATCAAAGATTCTATTTGTTTAATGATAGTTTAATAAATCAGGAAAATATATTTAACACGCTCGGGTACACATCAAATTTAGATCATAAAATTAACTTGCAAGTACCTATTGGTAAAAAGGTAAATTTCGATATATATAGTCAATATATAATTGAACATCAATCAGAGGAAGAAGATATATTAAACAAAATTAATGCTGATGATTTTATCAATCGAAACGATATTGCCAATAATAAAGGTTTAAACACAAATTCATTTATTGTTGGAACCGGATGGAATCTAAGAGTAATCAAAGATATGCCTATATCTCTTAATTTAAGATGGCTTAATCTTAAGAATAACTTCGATTATTATGAAAGAAGAGACAACATCAGTAATTCAACTTCTCAGTTGTTACCTAGCTTTAGTGTTTCCTATAAAGGTCTGAACCTTAATTACTCAAGACAAGTTAATAAACCAAGTTTTTATACGATGGTTGTTATTGATTCAGATCTCTATCCTACCCGTTTGACCTATGCCAGTCCATATTTTGATAATGTTTTACAGGATCGAATGGAAATAAGATATAATAAGTTTTTCCAAAAGTCTAAGATTAATTTATTTATAAGTGGTCGATATACTAAATCTGACAAAAGCATTGCTCAGGACATAACATACGATGTTAATAATAGTTTTTCTACGAATCAATTCTACCAAGCAGGAGAAACAGATGGTTACTTTGTAAATTTCAATTTTTCTAAAACATTTTTACAAAACAACACCTGGAAACTTAGTTACTCACTTTCTTCTTACGCTAGCTTAGATGAAAGCTATAGCAAGGTCAATGGTGAAGAAAACCTGTCCACAAGAAGTTGGGGAAACTTGACAAATACCATTACTTTTGGTTATAAGAACAAATTCACTTTTACCCCAACTTATATCTATGGTATAAATAATACGACCTTTAAGTATGAGTCTGATAACTTCAGAAACCTAAATAATGGACAACATAGCTTTGGTGCTTCCTTTATGTTAAATGATGTCAAGAAATTCCGACTAGAAAGTTCATATACTTTAAAGAACCAAATCACGGGACTGAACAATCAAAGACAGAATCTACATATTCTAAATGCTTCTGTATATTATCCAATTTTCGGGCAGGGAGAACTAAAATTATCTGCTTTTGATATTCTGAATCAAAATATTTCTAATAGCTTCTATACCTATTCCAATTCTACGAACTATTCTCAAACAACAACCTTAAGACAGTATTTTATGTTAGGTTTAGTGTATAAATTTTTAAAAACGGGTGATAAGAAATAGTAATTTCCCAAAGATATTATAAACAACTTTAGTCAACAAAATTTAATATCGCAATAAAACCCATACTCAATATGATATTTTATAATTTAATATTTTTTACTACTTTTGCACCGTAAAAATTAATACAATTATAAAAATATTGGCAACTACACTTCTCTCGAAAATAACATCTTTCTTAAAAACAGAATCTAGTTTAGATGCTCTTCGAAATATTTTGGTTGTCATTGTTCCGAGCTCATTAATTTTCAATTTTATAAGTGGTCCAATAGCGATTGCATTTGCCGTGGGAGCTTTGCTTTCAGCATTAACAGATCTCCCTGGAAATAAAATAGACAAACTGAGTACTGCTGCCTATTGTATCCCGATATTTTTCATTACCGCTCTTTCTACCTCTCTCGCTATTTATTTTCAATCTTGGCTCATAATAGTCCTTTTAGGAGCATTTGGTTTTATCTATACCATTATTGCCCTCTTAGGTTTTCGGATCAATGTAGTTGGTAATTTAGGGCTTATTGTTGCCAGTTTTACTATTGGACTACGCCCCTCCGATCCTATTCAATTTACTTTAGCGCTAACATCTGGTGCTATATTCTTCTTTATCATCTGCCTAATTCAGATATACTTATTCCCAAATCGTTCTTTACGCTATGCTATAGAAGGCGCGATTAAAAATATGGCCAATCTCATCAAGCTAAAAATTGATTGTTATGATGAAAATGTTTCTCTTAGTAAAACCTATCAGGATTTAACAGCATTACATCTCAAAGTCAGTGATCAATTAGAGGCTGTTCGCTCTATTCTACTTCGCGATAAGAAACTACATTCGGAAAAGGATATTAGCAGTAAGATTTGGCTAGCTAAACTATATCAATTAGTAGATCTTTATGAGCTATTAATGGCTGTTGACCATGATTACGAAAAAATCCGAGAAATGTTAAAAGGAGGAAATACGCTCCCTTTAATACGTCAATCCTTAGCCTTACTATCGTTAGAAACCAATCGTTTAACACTTTCCAACGTAGAAAAAAAATTCCATCCAACAAAACGATATGAATTGGAAGAATTATTACTGGAACTAGAGACAGAGTTAGGGGATGCCTCCTCTCAAAAATGGGAGTTAACCTGTTCTATCAGCACACAACTCAGACATGTAGCTGATATCCTTCAAGACATTCAAATTAAGGGGCTTTATAACCAAGATAATTTAGTAGAAAGTAAAAAGTTCAAAAATTTTGTTGCGCCCAAAAGTAACTTGAAAACAATCTTAAATAACTTAACTTTTAAATCAACCATATTCTCTTACGCTGTAAGAATGTCTGTGTTATTAATTTTAGGTGGGTTAATCGGATTTTTACTTCCGGAGTTTCGTTATGCATCGTGGATTTTATTAACCATTATTTTAGTGGCAAGACCGAGTTATATTAATACGCAAAGAAGAAACTACCAAAGAATCATTGGTTCTTTAATTGGGATAGCAATCAGTTTAGCGCTATTATTAGTAATAAAAAATGTATTTCTTCTGATCTCCATAGCCACTTTATGTCTTTATTTATTCCTGCTATTCAATAAACCAAATTATTTGGTCTGTGTTATTTTCATTACCATCACTATATTAATTGGTCAGCATATTCATGAAGGTCAGATACAGGATATTTTAGGAAGCAGATTTGTTTTTACTCTCTTGGGATCTATTTTGGCTGTTCTTGGATGCTTAGCAATTCCTATTAATCATTACCGATCAATAGAACAAAGTACAGCGTCTTTGATTCAACATTTTAAATCCTATCTAACCAAAATTCAGGAGAGTTATGATACTCAAAATTTGAATTATTATGATCTCCGTTTACTAAGGAAATTTACCCAATCTTCTATGGCTCAATGTTATGATTCATTAGAGCAGTTTGCCAAAGAACCCCTAAAGGGTAAGAATTACAAATCCGATATTATACACTTCCAAACCTTGGCTTATCGAATCAATGCTTTATTAGTTGGACTTTCTGTCAACATAACTAAACTTGGTTTCTCCTTAAACCCGGAATTGATGGAAGAAAAAGTGGATTATATCTATCAATTAATTGAAGAAGCTGATTCCTTATCTCAGAAATTAGCAAAGGGAAAAAGGGAGAAAAAAAGTTTTAATATCAAACTCCAGGCTTCTAAATAATATAGCCTAAAGGATTTCTTGCCATAAGACAAGTTAGTATTTAAAAATATTTAGGATTTTTACATCAATCACACTA
>Ga0308157_10004597_pt1 | contig 18167 bp, 14 predicted proteins | sample PhyBR1_FD_201035 | JGI IMG/M metagenome (GOLD analysis project Ga0308157, IMG submission 201035) | Phyllosphere microbial communities from UC Gill Tract Community Farm, Albany, California, United States - DLSLB.R1 | ecosystem: Host-associated > Plants > Phyllosphere > Unclassified | place: USA...
CGCTCACTCAAAATACTGACAGGCCACTATTTTCATAGCGCCTATTTCATTACTTCTTGTGAACATTTGATAATTTAAGTATCACGGAGACTAGCTCCGTGCGCACTGCCATCAAACGTCCACACTTATCGACTGTTAATTTTTAAAGAACTGTATTCGGTACTGCGTTTCGCTGCGATCGTTTTGTCAGCCGCGAAGAAGAAAGAGTATGAAGCGTTTAGCTTGTTTCGTCAACCTTCTTTTTTTCTCGCTTTCTTCAGCATTTGCATACTGTGTTCTGCGAGGGGGCGAATTATAGCCAAGCCCCCACGGGGCTGGCAAGGACTTTTTAAGGGCTGGCATTGCCCTTGCATATTCCCCTCTCAGCAACAGCTCGCAGCCATGCTTTTGCTCCCATTCTGCACAGGTGCTACATTATTGAACACCCTGTTCAGGTACAGAGAGCCGCGCCATAGAGTAGCGGCCGAAACGAGACAAAGAGAACGCCATGACATCTGCTACAGATCTGAACAGCTCTCCGGCTGCCGCCGCCTGGGCCGACAATATGCCGCTGATTATCGAAACGTCGCACCAGCGCTCGCAGCGTTACGGATTGCGCCCCGAATCGCCCGCCGATTACGGCCCGCTCGCCCGCAGCGAACTGTCGCTGCTGATAGAACGCAACCGCCTGCTCCATGCCCATGCGGTACCGGCCATGGAAACGCTGTACCAGCAAATCGTCAACACCCACAATATGGTGATCCTCACCGATTCCACCGGCGTCATCGTCCACACACTGGGCGACGACGACTTCCTGGAAAAGGCCAATCGCGTGGCTCTGCAACCGGGCGTGGCCTGGTCCGAGGCCAGCAAGGGCACCAATGCGATCGGCACTGCGATTGCCGAAAAATCGCCCACGCTGGTCCACGCCGACCAGCATTACCTGTCGGCCAACCACTTTCTCACCTGTTCGGCCGCACCCATTACCGACCATCTTGGTAATGTGGTGGGCGTGCTCGATGTGTCCGGCGACCAGCGCAGCTTCCACAAGCACACCATGGCGCTGGTGCGCATGTCGGCACTGATGATCGAGAACCAGCTGTTCTCGGCCACCTTCGAGGATGCGATCACGCTGCACTTCCATACCCGGCCCGAGTTCATCGGAACGCTGATGGAAGGTATCGCGTCGTTCAGCCCCGGCGGGCGCTTCCTGGCCGCGAATCGCAACGGCCTGTTTCAGCTTGGCTTGCCGTTCACCGCGCTGCAGTCGCACACCTTCAGCTCCCTGTTCGGTCTTCCCGTGTCGGCGCTGTACGATCATTACCGTACTGCCGCTCCGGGCCTGCTTAACCTGTGCATGCACAACGGCGTGCGCGTGTTCGGCCGCGCGCAGCTGCGGCTAGCCAACAGCGCGCTGCGACAGTCGCTGGTGGACGATCATGGACCGGCCGCCAGTGCGCCGCAACCGGCTGCCATCAGCAGCCAGGCAGCGGCGCAGCATCGCCGCCTGTCCGGCCTGCGCTATCTGCGCACCGGCGATCCGCAGCTGGAACTGGTGCTCGACAAGGTTACGCGGGTACTTGGGCGCGACATCCCGATCATGATCATGGGCGAAACCGGCACCGGCAAGGAACTGCTGGCCCAGGCGATCCACAACGATTCGCCGCGCGCCATGAGTCCCTTCGTGGCGGTGAACTGCGCGTCGATCCCGGAAACGCTGATCGAATCGGAGTTGTTCGGCTACGAGGATGGCGCCTTTACGGGCGCGCGCAAGAAAGGCGCGGTCGGCAAGATCCTGCAAGCGAACGGCGGCACGCTGTTCCTCGACGAGATCGGCGACATGCCATTCAGCCTGCAGGCGCGCCTGCTGCGGGTGCTGCAGGAGCGCATGGTCACGCCGCTGGGCAGCGACAAATCGATCCCCGTGAACGTGGAGCTGATCTGCGCCACCAACCATAACCTGCGCGAGCGCATGGCGCGCGGCCAGTTCCGCGAAGATCTGTATTACCGCCTCAATGGCCTGGTGGTCAAGCTGCCGCCGCTGCGCGAACGCACCGACCTGGAAACCGTGGTAAAAAAAATCCTGGCCGCGGAATCGGACGGTGGTCGCTACCAGGTATCGGACGAGATCCTGGCGCTGTTCCACCAGCACCGCTGGCCCGGCAACTTCCGTCAGCTCACCAACTTGCTGCGCACCGCCATTGTCATGGCCGGCGACGAGACCGACATCTGCCTGCGCCATATGCCCGATGACTTCCTCGACGATATCACCTGCGAGCAGCCGCCACACCAGCAGGCGACCACCGACCGTCTGCTGGCGCAGGGCGCCAACCTGGAGGAAATGGAGCAGTCGGTGATAGTCAGATCGCTGGAAGCGAATGGCGGCAACGTCTCGGCCACGGCGCGCGCACTGGGCGTGTCGCGCAATACCATTTACCGCAAGCTGCCGCACCTCAGGCACTGAGCTCATACCGCTGCCGGCGCAATGCCGGCCGAGCGCCATGGGCGGCCAGCCTTGTCGATGGCCAGCAAGTCCACGCCGGTCAACCTGGCCGCCAGGGTCATCGACCGGTCCGCACCGAGCACCATGAACGCGGTAGATAAACCATCGGCCAGCATTGCACTGGGCGCCAACACGGTCACGCTGGCGAGTTGCCGCGGCGAGTCGCCCGCTTTGGGGTCGAAGATGTGGTGATGCATATAGTCAGGCGTAAACGTCATCTCGTAATCGCCCGACGTGGCCATGCTGCGACCATCGAGGCACAGGGTGGCCGCCAGCGCCTGCGGATCGCGGGGCGCCCGCACGCCCAAGGTCCAGGGCTGGCCATGCTTGCGGCCAGCGGCGGCAAATTCTCCGGTATCGAGCAGCGCATGCTCGATACCATGCGCGCGCACCGCCGCCAGCGCCAGGTCGGCCGCATACCCCTGCGCCAGACCGTTAAGCGTGATGGCCATGCCGTGCTGCGCCAGTTCGATCCGGTCGGCGCTCACCCGTACCCCGCGCCAGTCCACCAGCGCCAGCGCCCGGTCCTGCTGGGCCGCATCGGGCAGCGCACCGCGGGCGGCCGCCGTGCTGTAAGCGCGCCACAATGGCTGAACGCTGATGTCGAAGGCGCCATCGGTGAGCAGCGACAGACCGCGCGCCTGTTCCAGCACCGCCAGCAGTTGCGGATCGGGCTGATGCAACACGCCGTCGCGGTTCAGCCGGAATACCTGGCTGGCCGGATGATAAATGCTCATCAGGCGATCGACCTGCTGCGCTGCGCTCAATGCCGCCGCAATCGCGCGCCGCGCCAGCTTTTCGTCCGCATGGACCACTGCGATATTGATCGTGGTGCCAAAGGCCAGCGCAGTGCCGGTGTGCAGGCGCGCGCCCGCCGGCCAGGTACCGAACGTACAGGCAGCACTGGCGCCGATGGCGCCAATGGCCGTGGCGAGAAAGGTGCGGCGTTTCATAGTGGATCTCCGTGGACGGGATGAATCGGGATGTTGCGCGCCCGCTTGCGCGCCAGCAGGCGCGGTGCGCATTTGTCGTCGCTCTCGTGGATTACCACGCAGTCCATGCACTGGAAGCATTCCGCGTACACCACCGCCCCATCGGGCTTGATGGCCTGGTAATCGCAGCGATGGCGGCAGGTCTGGCACGGGGCGCCGCATTCAACGCGGCGCGGCAGCCAGTTCCACAGCCGGAAGCGTCCCATCAGCGCCAGCGTGGCGCCCAGCGGACACAGATAGCGGCAAAAGAATTTGTTGATGAAGGCACTCACTGCCAGCAGCGCCACCGCATACAGCACATACGGCCAGTGACGCACGAAGTTGAGCGTGATGGCGGTCTTGAACGGCTCCAGCTCCACCAGTGTGTCGGTGGCATGGCTGCCCTGCCCGGCCACCAGCGCGCTGGCGGCGATCAGCGCCAGCAGCACGTACTTGACGCGCTTGAACCGCGCGTCGGTCGCAGCGCCGAACCGCACCTGCGGCAGACGCACCAGGCGTGCCAGCTTGCCCGTCATTTCCTGCAGTGCGCCAAAGGGACACAGCCAGCCGCAAAAGGTGCCCCGCCCCCACACCAGCAGCGACACCAGCACGAACGCCCACAGCGCCACCGTCATCGGATCGAACAGCAGGAACCCCAGGCTGCGTCCCGCCACCAGCGCCTGCGCCACGCCAGTGAGATTGACGATGGAGAGCTGCGCTTGCGCGTAATAGCCGATAAAGCCCACCGTGAACAGCAGGTACGCCCGGCGGAACCAGGCGAAGCGGCGGCCATGGGCGCTGAGCCGGCGCGGCAGCGACAGCGCCGCGGCCAGCACGGCCAGCCCCGCCGCCAGCACCAGCAGGTCGGTGCGGCGCTCCCTCCAGGCCGCGTGCCACGCTGCCGGCGGCGTGGGCGCAGCGACCAAAAAGCGCGGCGGCACGTTGTACGTCAGCGCCAGCTCTCGGGTGATGCGCTCCGGGTAGAACTGGCCCTTGCTGCGCACGACCGGCAGCGTGAAGTCCAGCGCCGCGCCGGGGTCGAGGCCTGCCTCGCTGTTAATGCGGAACACGGTGAGGTCGGCGTCCATCGGCACCGTCACTCCCGGTTGCAGCTTCAAGTCGAGATCGAGGTCGCGCATGTCGATGGGCAGCTGGTGCTGGCGCAGCAGCAGCCGGTCCGGTATGCCGCCCCGGACAAACTCCGCGCCCGGCACCCGGTGGCGCCCGGCCGACATCACCAGCACTGCCGATTCGCCCGCGCTGATCCACGGTTGCAGCTTGCGCAGGCTGTCGTCCGTGAGCAGGCTGCGCGCCACCGACGGCACCGAGACCAGCGCAAAATACAGGTCGACGAATGCGTCTTGCGGATGGTTGAGCGCCTCGGGGTCGAGCCGGGCGCCGTCGCTGCCCGCGTACAGCCGCTCGATGTCGCCATTGGTCGCGTGCAGGTGGCGTACCAGGCCAACATCCTGCATCTGGCGCCAGGTCATGGTGTGCAGCAGGTCGGGCCGCACGCGCGCGATGCTGCCGGCATCGGCGCCACCGCCATAGCCCATTTTTTTGCGCGCCACCTGCAAAGCTGCGCCCAGCAGGCTCTCGTTGATGATGCGCACCGAGACGGTCGCCTTGGAGATGCCGTCCAGGTAGGCGCGCGCCGCATCGGGACTGCGCGCGGACCGGGCGCCGGTCTCGATGCTGATACTCTGCTTGAGCGACACGCCCCCGTACTGGCGCACGAACTCCAGCAGCGGCGCGTCACCCAGGCCGTACTGGAACACCGGCTCGTGCTGCGACAGCACCTCCACCGCGATAAACTTCCCGGCTGGATCGATCGCTACCAGCAGGTTCACCGGCACGCCGGAAAAGCCGGGAATCGGCGCCAGGTCGGCCGACTCGAACACATAGCCGGCCAGCACCCCGCTGGTACCCTGCTGGCGGAACAGCGGCCACACGGGCAACTCGCCATCGCGCTCACCGACCGACAACGGCGCCGGAAAGCGCGCCGCCAGGTGTTCATGCGTCAACACGCCTGCTTGCGACGGCGAGGCGCCGAGCACCAGCGCCAGCAGGCCCGCCCCGAGGCACAACACCATCGCCAGCCCCCGGCGCCAGCGCGCGCCGGCCGTGAGGATACGCTGCTGGTCCGTCGACATCAGAAGAAGATGATGCCGCCGACCGAACCGCCATTGAGCTTCACCTCTGCGCCATTAAACCCCTTCGAGCGGGTTTGCCCCACTTCGCCCACCAGCGTAATGGCGTGGGTCAATGTGTAGTACGCACCGAGCGTGAGGTTGGCATTCGACTTCAGGCCGCCGGTGCCGGCGGTGTTGTCGCGATTGCGGCTGATGCCATAGCCCAGGCCCAGTTTCAGTTTTTCGTTCGGTTTGAACGTGCCCTGCACGAAAGCGGCGCGGGTGCGCACGTCGCCCTGGTCGGCGTCAGACAGGATGCCCAGTCCCTTGCCGCCCTGGACGTTGGCGAGCAGGCCAAGGGCGCCTTGCTGGTACGAGGCGCCCAGTTCCACGCCGGTCATGGTGAAGTCTTCGACACTGGTGTCCAGTGCCTCGAACTGTTGCGACTTGGCGCCGAGCCAGGTCTTGAAGCCGGCAGCAGCATAGCTGACCTGCGCCTGCACCTGCGGACTCGATTTGGACGAATACACGGGCGCGGCGACAATCGGCGTATCGGCCACGGGACTGACCAGCGCCACGTCGAAGCCGATGCCGGACGGCGACTTCGGCGCGGTGTACGCGATCTGGCCGTAGTAACCGACGTAGCTGTAGCCGGCGCCGATGTGGCCGAGCGTAACGCGGCCGCGCTGGGTGGCCTGCACCGGTGCGCCGGCGCCGATCAGCGTCATATCGCCGAAGATGGCGCCGGCGCCGAAGATGCCGTTGTCGCGTCCCAGCTTGATGGTACCCACGCTTTCATTACCGAACGAGAAGTACGCCTGGCGCACATCGACGCCGCTGTTGGCGGAGATGGCGCTGTCGGTGGCGGTGGCGTTGTACATGCCGATCAGCGCCTTCACATCGTAGCCGCCCTGGCGCGACGTAGCCGATGTCACCAGGCCATTGGGCAGCAGGCCGTTGCCGATCGTGGTGCGATTGGTTTCACCGCCGCAGCCCAGCGCTTTGCCGGCCAGCGCCAGCCCGCCCACCGCATTGCCGTTGCCGTCACCGCTGCACGACACTTGCGTGTAGTACGCGTTGACGATGCCGCCGACCGACAGGTTCCAGTCGCCGGCCTTGAAGTCGACCGCTTGCGCGGCGCTGGTCACGGCCAGCGCGCCCAGCATCATTGCTTTTTTCATCGTGTCATCTCCGTTGCTTGTTTTTTTATCGGGTGGAACATCGCGCGTGATGTCCATCCGATCATGGCAATTTGCATGCCCGGCAAACGTCAGAGGAAGGAGGTGCGAGCGTTGCGTTGAATTGGATCAGCGCCGTTGCGCCGGCTGTTCAGAATTGCATCACAGCGGAAACCGACCGCGCAAAAAAAAGCTGGCGGCAACAGCCGTCAGCTCAAGTCCTGTCCGGGCTGACGCGGAGACGTGGCCAGCGTGATCGGAACCAGGAGACGCTCAAAAACTATTTTCTGTACTACCGCACCGGCTTGGATGGATGCTGCAACTGCGCCAGCTCGTCGTCGGTGAACAGGCGCGACCTGGTGAGGAAGCGGCGCCCGGTGCCGTTATCGAGCGAGAACATGCCGCCATTGCCATCGACGACGTCGATGATCAACTGCGTATGCTCCCAGTACGCGAACTGCTCGATTCCCATGTAGAACGGCGTGCCATCGAGGTTGCCGAGGTAGACGTCGCTGTCGGACACGGCGAACTCGCCGGCCGCGTAGCACATCGGCGCGCTGCCGTCGCAGCAGCCGCCCGACTGGAAGAACATCAGCGGACCATGCCGCGCACGCAGCGTGGCCAGCATGTCGATGGCGGCCGGGGTGGCCGTTACCCTTTCGATGGCATTCATTGTTTTAAAAGAAGCCGAGCGCGTTGGGGCTGTAGGACACCAGCAAGTTCTTGGTTTGCTGGTAGTGATCGAGCATCATCTTGTGATTTTCGCGGCCGATGCCCGACTGCTTGTAGCCGCCGAACGCAGCATGGGCCGGATACAGGTGGTAGCAATTGGTCCAAACCCGGCCGGCCTGGATGGCGCGGCCCACGCGGAACGCGCGCGAACCGTCGCGGGTCCAAAGCCCGGCGCCGAGACCGTACAAGGTATCGTTGGCGATGCGCAGCGCATCTTCCTCGTCCTTGAACGTGGTGACCGACACCACCGGTCCGAAAATCTCTTCCTGGAAGATGCGCATGCTGTTGTCGCCCTTGAACACGGTGGGACGCACGTAATAACCTTTCTCCAGGTCGCCGCCCTGCACATTGCGCTCGCCGCCGGCCAGCACTTCCGCACCTTCCTGCTTGCCAATGTCGATGTACGACAGGATTTTTTCCAGCTGCTCCTGCGACGCCTGGGCGCCCAGCATGGTGCCGGCGTCGAGCGGGTTGCCCTGCTTGATGGCGGCCACGCGGGCCAGTGCGCGCTCGATGAATTTTTCGTAAATCGATTCCTGGATCAACACGCGCGACGGGCATGTGCACACCTCGCCCTGGTTCAGCGCGAACATGGCAAAGCCTTCCAGGCACTTGTCGAAGAATGCGTCGTCGGCATCCATCACGTCGGCAAAGAAGATGTTGGGCGATTTGCCGCCCAGTTCCAGTGTGACGGGAATCAGGTTTTGCGCCGCGTATTGCATGATCAGGCGGCCGGTGCCGGTTTCGCCGGTAAACGCGATCTTGGCGATGCGCTTGTTCGATGCCAGCGGCTTGCCCGCTTCCAGCCCGAACCCATTGACGATGTTGAGCACGCCGGGCGGCAGCAGGTCGCCGATCAGTTCGATCAACACCATGATCGACGCCGGGGTTTGCTCGGCGGGTTTGAGTACCACGCAATTGCCGGCAGCGAGCGCCGGCGCCAGCTTCCACACGGCCATCAGGATCGGGAAATTCCACGGGATGATCTGGCCGACCACGCCCAGCGGTTCATGGAAGTGGTACGCATAGGTTTCCGAGTCGATTTGCGCGACGGAACCTTCCTGGGCGCGAATGCAACCGGCGAAGTAGCGGAAGTGGTCGATGGCCAGCGGAATGTCGGCCGCCGTGGTTTCGCGGATCGGCTTGCCGTTGTCGATGGTTTCGGCAGTGGCGATCAGCGCCAGGTTCGCTTCCATGCGGTCGGCGATTTTATTCAGGATGTTGGCGCGCTCGGTCTGCGAGGTTTTGCCCCAGGCGGCCTTGGCGGCATGGGCGGCGTCCAGCGCCAGCTCCACGTCTTCGGCGGTGGAGCGCGCCACTTCGCAAAACACCTGGCCGGTGATGGGCGTGATGTTGCCGAAGTACTCACCCTTGACCGGCGCCACGAACTTGCCGCCGATGTAGTTGTCGTAGCGTTGTTTGAAAGGATTGGCTACGCCCAGTTTGCTGATGTCTGCCAGATTCATGTCGTCCTCTTTCTCGTTGGATTACATCTATAAATGCGGAATCTACCGCCCTGCCTTCATTTCGCAAATGCCGTGCCAGCCGCTACCGCCGCTGCCAGCGCCGCCGCTGCGTCAAATGGGATCAGCTGATGGCGGGTGGTATTGCACAACTGTTCCATTCCTGAACACTGCGGTGTGAACGCAGCGGTCAGCCGTCGATGGCATACCGATTGCTATCGCTGTCTGCCACGCACTATGCGATCAACCGAATCGATCAACAACATGGAGACTACGATGACAACTACCCACACCCGTATCTGGCGCATCCTCGGCGGCCTGGGCGGCATGGCAACTTGCATGCTGGCCGCAGCCGTGTACGCGCACGGCAATATGACACCGCAAGCAGTCGATACGTCCACCCTGCCACAACTGGGCGCCGAGTGGCGCACGGAAAACCCGTATCGGAACAACGCCGAGGCGATCCGCATCGGCAGTGCTGCTTACACGCAAAACTGTGCACGCTGCCATGGGCTGGAGGCGGTGTCGGGCGGCATGGCGCCGGACTTGCGCAAGCTCGACAACGACTGCGCGGTGCTGGCCGATGCCAAGAAAAAGGATGCCTGTGCGCAGGAGATCGACCAGTACGTGCTGGAGACGGTCCGTCACGGCCGCTCGCGCAATGGCGCGGTGTACATGCCGCCGTTCGAGGGCGTGTTCACGCAAGAGGCCATCTGGGCGGTGAAAGCTTACCTGGAGTCGCAGCGCGAACAAAAACTGTAATTGTCGTGATTGCAGCAGCAGGGGCGCTGCCGCGGCAGCGCCTTTTTTTATTGCTTACGTCGGCGCCTTGGCCCACGCTACGCACCAGCCGGACGCTGCGATGTGCTTGCGGCCAAACATCGCGCAGCCGGCCCACGAATCACCCTTCTTGCCCTGGAAGAAGGAACAGTTGTCGCAGCGCTGGGCCGGGGCGTGCTGCGGATATTTTTTGCCGTCGACCTTGGTCGTGTCGTGGCGGTAGCCGAGCGCCTTGGCCTGGTCGCTGTCCTCGTCCACCTTCGGCGCCGAGGTTTGGGCGCCAGCCAGCGCGGTGGCGCCCATGCCGCCAGCGGCAAGCAATTGGCAAATGAAATGGCGGCGTGGTGATGATTGCATGGTGGTCTCCTTGTGATTGGTATGAAGGCGCACGGCGGCCTCCTGGAGCCCTGTTCAGCAACCGCTGTGCCAGCGGCACTTCTCCTGTTGCCAGCGGCGCCGCCCTCCATGGCGAGCGGCGCTATCGCTGTACCGTTGTTCAAAAATGTCACAGCCCCGTGCGGCGGCTGTGGCAGGACAGCGCAGCGCGGCACGGTGCGATGACCGCCGCGCCCCGCCAGCCACGCTGGCACGCATGTTGCTGAAATGACCGCAGCAACCCGTCGCACTGCTTCATCAAAAACTTCTCAGTACAAAACTTATAACGGAGACCAGCATGCAGCCAGTATTTCCACGTCCAATCGCCGCCGCCATCCTTGTCCTGATTGCCGGAGCTTCCCACGCCGCCGATACCAAGGTCACCTGGGACGATATCGCCAATGCCGACCAGGGCACCAAGCAAGTGCTCAGCTATGGCCTGGGCCTGAAGGCGCAGCGCCACAGCCTGGCCAAGCGCATCAATACCAGGAACGTCGACCAGATCGTGCCGGCATGGACGTTTTCGTTCGGCGGTGAAAAGCAGCGCGGCCAGGAAGCGCAGGCGCTGGTACACGACGGCATCATCTACGTGACGGCGTCGTACTCGCGCATCTATGCGCTCGATGCCAAGACCGGCCGCCAGCTGTGGGCGTACGAACACCGGCTGCCCGACGATATCCGCCCCTGCTGCGACGTGGTCAATCGCGGCCCCGCGATCTACGGTGACAAGGTGTACTTCGGCACGCTCGACGCCCGCATCGTCGCGCTGAACAAGAACACCGGCAAGGTGATGTGGAACGAAAAATTCGGCGACCAGAAACTGGGCTACACGATGACCGGTGCACCGTTCATCATCCGCGAAAAAGGCGGCCGCGTACTGCTCATCCACGGCAACTCGGGCGATGAATTCGGCGCCCAGGGCTGGCTGTTCGCGCGCGACCCGGACACCGGCGCCGAGGTATGGGCCCGTCCGCTGGTGGAAGGTCACGTGGGCCGCACCGACGGCAAACCGAGCACGCCCACCGGCGACGCCAACGCTCCCAGCTGGCCGCGCGACAAGGACGGCAAGCTGCGCGAAGCATGGGAGCACGGCGGCGGCGCACCATGGCAAACGGCGTCGTTCGATCCGGAAACCAACACCATCATCATTGGCGCCGGCAACCCGGCGCCATGGAACACCTGGGAGCGCACCAAGGAAGGCGACGACCCGCGCAACTGGGACAGCCTGTTTACGTCGGGCCAGGCGTATGTCGATGCCAGCACCGGTGAGCTGAAAGGCTTTTACCAGCACACGCCCAACGATGCCTGGGACTTCTCGGGCAATAACTCGGTGGTGCTGTTCGACTATAAAGACGCCAAGACGGGCAAGCTGATCAAGGCCAGCGCGCACGCCGACCGCAACGGCTTCTTCTACGTCACCGACCGGACCAAGCTGGCCACCGGCGCCGGCTATCCGAACAAACCGACGTCGCTGATCAACGCTTGGCCGTTTGTGGACGGCATCAACTGGGCCAAGAGCATCGACCTGAAAACCGGCCGTCCGGTGGAAAACGGCAAGCGGCCGCCGCTGCCGGAAGCGGGCGCCGACAAAGGCAAGGCCGTGTTCGTGTCGCCGCCATTCCTGGGCGGCACCAACTGGATGCCGATGTCGTACTCGCCCGATACCGGCCTGTTCTACATCCCCGCCAACCACTGGGGCATGGATTACTGGACCGAGCAAATCCACTACAAGGCCGGCTCCGCCTACCTGGGCCAGGGCTTCCGCATCAAGCGCCTGTATGAAGACCACATCGGCACGCTGCGTGCGATCGATCCCAAGACCGGCAAGATCGTCTGGGAAAACAAGGAGAAATTCCCGCTGTGGGGCGGCACATTGACCACGGCCGGCGGCTTGCTGATCACCGGCACCTCGGACGGCTATGTCAAAGCGTTCGATGCCAAGACCGGCAAGGAACTGTGGAAATACCAGACCGGCTCCGGCGTGGTCTCGGTGCCGATCACCTGGGAAATCGATGGCGAGCAATACATCGGCCTGTCGAGCGGCTACGGCGGCGCGGTACCGCTGTGGGGCGGCGACATGGCGGAGCTGACCAAGCAGGTCACGCAGGGCGGCAGCTACTGGGTGTTCAAACTGCCGAAAGCGCCGTCGGCCAAAGTGGCGAGCAAGTAATGAGGACGCCGGCATGCACCGCAGCGCTGGCGGTGCTGACGGCGCTGTGGCTGGCAGCGTTGCCGGCCCCGGCGCAAATCGTCAATGGCGTAGCGGTGCCCGAGGTCACCATCATCAATGGTTGCCATTTGTGGCCCTATGCGCAATGCGCGAATGCCGACCTGCGCGGCGCCAACCTGGTGGGCAAGGACTTGCACGGCGCCGACCTGCGCGGCGCCCGCCTGATGCGCGCCAACCTGCGCAGCGCCAACCTGGCCGGCGCCCTGCTCGATGGCGCCGACCTCACCGGCGCCATGGCGTATTCGCTCAATGCACCGGGCGCATCGTTCCGCAAGGCGGTCCTGGCCGGCATCAACCTCGAAACCAGCCGGTTGATGCGTGCCGACATGGAAGGCGCCGACCTGCGCGGCGCCAGCCTGGAAGCGGCGCGCCTGAACTTGACCAATCTCGACGGCGCGGTACTGATCGATGCCGACCTGCAGGAAGCCAAGTTCTGGGGCAGCAACCTCAAAAACGCCAACCTGGAGCGCGCCATCCTGCGCTTCACCATTTTCCCCGACGCCAACCTGGAGGGCTGTAAAGGCTGCCCCACCGACTGGTAACACCGGAGCCCGCCATGCACCGTTTATTGATACTTCCGCTGCTGCTGGCGGCGCTGTCCGCGCATGCCGACGGCAACCCGTCGCGCGGCGATGCCAGCGCCATCGCTCTCGGCGGCCAGGTCTACCAGGCCAACTGCGCGCGCTGCCACGGCGAGCAGGCCACGCAGCCATCGGCCGAGGCGCCCGACCTGCGCCGCCTGAACAGCTTTTGCCAGCAATTGAAGGCCACCGCACTGCAGGCGCGCTGCCTGCAGGATGTGGACGGCTACTTTATGATGGCGGTGAATTCGGGCAAGGTTCGCGCCGGCATCATCTACATGCCACCGTGGCGCGACGTGCTGACGACGCAGGAAATCTGGGCCGTGCGCAGCTTTATCGAAACCCGCCCGCTGGCGGCGCCGCGCCTCAAGACCAGCTTCGACGCCGAACACGACAAGCACTAGCCCACACTATACGGAGTCTTTATGCAGCAAAATCCTGTTTGCAGGAATGTCCTTGCCGCGCTGGTCGCGATGGCAGGTTCCACCACCGCGTTTGCCGAGGAACCGGCGGCCTTGCCGATGGCCGACGTGGTGGTGGTGAGCGCCACCCGCATGGGCCACACCGTGTTCGACATGCCGGCGTCGATCGACGTCATCGACGCCAGTCGCATCCAGCAAAGCCAGCCGCGCGTCAACGCCAGCGAAGCACTGGCCGCCGTCCCAGGCCTGGTGGCGCAGAACCGCCAGAACTATGCGCAGGATTTGCAGATTTCATCGCGCGGCTTCGGCGCCCGATCCACGTTTGGCGTGCGCGGCGTGCGCCTGATTGCCGACGGCATCCCGGCTAGCATGCCCGACGGCCAGGGCCAGGCCGCCACCTTCAACCTCGACATGGCCGAACGCATCGAAGTGCTGCGCGGCCCGTTTTCGGCCATCTACGGCAACCACTCGGGTGGCGTGATCCAGCTGTTTACCCGTGACGGCGACGGCGCGCCCACGGTCGACACCAGCTTCAGCGCCGGCAGCTACGGCAGCCGCAAGGCCGACGTGAATGCCCAGGGCAAGCAAGGCGCGGTGGGCTATGTGCTTGACGCGTCGCGCTTCGAGACCGACGGCTACCGCGCCCACAGCGCCGCCACCCGCGACCAGGCCTTTGCCAAGCTGACCTTGGCGCCCGTCGATAACGCCAAGCTGACCATCGTCGCCAACGGCCTGCGCCAGAAGGATACGCAGGATCCGCTGGGCGTCTCGTGGGCCACGTACCAGCGCGATCCGCGCGCCGGGGAAACCGATGCCTCCGATACGCAAACGCCGAAGCGCACGCTGGCCGACCGCTACGATACCCGCAAGAGCATCGACCACCAGCAAATCGGCGCTAACTGGGAACAGCAGTTCGGCGACGACCGCCTGCGCGTGATGACGTACGGCGGCAACCGCCAGGTGATCCAGTACCAGTCGTTCTCGCGTGCATTCCAGGCGCCGGCCACGCACTCGGGCGGCGTGATCGACTTTGGCCGCGATTTCTACGGCGCCGATGTGAGCTGGACACACGTCAGTCCACTGGCCGGCGGCAAGCTGAGCACCACGTTCGGCGTCGAATACGGCCGCTCGAACGATGACCGCAAGGGCTACGAAAATTACATCGGTACCCAGTTCGGCGTAAAAGGCGCGCTGCGCCGCGACGAGCAGGATGTGGTGTCGAACCTCGACCCGTACCTGCAGGCCGAATGGCAGACCGGTGCATGGATGCTCAGCGCGGGCGTGCGCCGCAGCAACGTCAAGGTGGCGGTCGATGACCGTTACCTGAGCAACGGCAACGACAGCGGCCACCTCGAATACAGCCACACCACGCCGGTGCTCGGTATGCTGTACCGCGTGACGCCAATGGTCAACGTCTACGCCAGCGCCGCGCGCGGTTTCGAAACGCCCACACTGAACGAACTGTTTTACTCGAGCATGGGCGGCTTCAACTTCGGCTTGAAACCGGCGCGCAGCACGCACCTGGAAACCGGCGTCAAGACCAGGCTCGACGACCGCACCAGCCTGAACACCGCCATCTTCCAGGCCCGCACCACCGACGAAGTGGTGGTGGACAGCAGCGGCGGCGGCCGCACCAGCTACCGCAACGCCAGCAAGACGCTGCGCCGCGGACTCGAAGTATCGCTCGACTCCTCGTGGCAGTACGGCCTGAGCACGCGCGTGGCGCTGACCGCCCTGCGCGCCACTTACGACCAGGCGTTTGGCGCCGTGCCGGAAGGCAGCCGCCTGCCTGGCGTGCCGAAAGCCAATGCATATGCCGAACTGGCGTGGAAAGACAGCGCCGACCGCTTTGGCGCCGCCTTGGAAGGCATCGCCACCGGCAAAATCTACGCGGACGACGCCAACGCCGACCAGGCGGCGCCCGGCTATGGCATCGTCAACGCGCGCGTGAGCGCCAACCAGCAATGGAACGGGTGGCGCTTCAAGCAGTTCGCGCGCCTGAACAACCTGCTCGACAAGAATTATGTCGGCTCGGTGATCGTGGGCGATACCAACAAGCGGTACTACGAAGCGGCGCCGCAGCGTAACTGGTTGCTGGGCGTGAGTGCGGCGTACCAGTTCTAAGGCAGCACCGGAGTAGTTAAAAAAAGAGTAATCTTGGCATACCATAACTTGTGGAATGCCCATGAATCTGCGCGTTGCGATACTCGTCCTGGCCGAGCGCCACAACCTGGCGCCCGCTGCTGGTCGCCGGTTGCGGCAACTGGCGGCGCTCGATGCGCCGCCGCCGTCGCTGCTGCGCTACCTGCCGTTCGGTATCGCGGTGCTGGCGGCGGTGCTGGCTGGACTCGGCCTGGTGTTCTGGGTGGCCGCCAACTGGGAAGCGTTGCCGCGTAGCGCCCGCTTCGCGCTGCTGCAGGCGATGGTAGCCGCTACCCTGCTCGGCGCATGGCGCTTGCCCGCTGCCCGCATTCCGCTTGCACTGCTGGGCTTTATCGCCTGCGGCGGCCTGTTCGCTTATTTCGGCCAGACTTACCAGACCGGCGCCGACCCGTGGCAGCTGTTCGCGCTGTGGGCCGTGCTCACTTTGCCGCTGGTCCTGGCTGTGCGCCACGACGTGTTATGGGTGGCATGGACCATTGTTGCCCTTACCGCCACCCAGTTGCTGGCGCAGGCGCAGACCAATAACTGGTGGTGGAAAAACGATATCTCGCTGATCGACAGCCTCGGCTCATGGGTGCCGGCCCTGGCGCTGGCATTGGTCTTCAAGTTCGCGCCGCGCGCCTGGACTGGCGCGGGCGCCTGGCCGGTGCGTCTGAGCATGATCTACGCGATCGTCGGCGTGGCAACCATGGCCTTGATCAGTCTGTTCTCCGCCAGCGACAGCGGTTTCTATCCACTCGCACTTCTGATCGTGGCGACACTGGCGTTTGCCTTCAGCCGGCGTGCCCTATTCGACATCTTTGTCCTCAGCGCGCTGGGACTGGCGGCTAATGGCGTGCTGGTATGCGGCATGGCACAACTGCTGCTCGGCGTGCGCGGCAATGAAATCGGTGCCCTGTTGTTGATCGGCCTGGTATCGGCCGCGCTGCTGGCCGGCACCGTCAAATGGATCGTGCATGTGGCGCGCGTGCACGGTGGGGAGCACATCGTATGAGACAGCGTTTGCAAGATTTGATTCAGGCCGCAACGGCCGAAGGCATTTTGACGCACGACACCGCGCCCCGCTCGGCCCCGCGGCCCTGGCCGGTGGTGCTGATGACGGGACTCGGCGCATGGCTGGCCGCGGTGCCGTTGTTGGGCGTATTGTTCATGCTCTTCGGCAGCGCGCTCGAGCAAGGGGTGCTGACCTATGTGTTGGGCGCAGTCTTGCTGTATGGCGCTGTGCGCGTGCTGCGGTCGAACACCGTGTCGCCGTTTGTCGAGCAGCTGGGCTTGCCGGTGTTGCTGGTCGGCGGTGCGTTGCTGGTGTTTGGGCTGTTTCGCGACATCCCGTATATCGCCGCCGAGGCGCTGCTGCTGGGGCTGGCTATCGGCACTGCATGGCTGGTGCCGCAACACTGGTTGCGGGTGCTGCTCGGTGCACTTGCAGGCCTCACCTTTATCCTGATGAATACCGATCTGCACGGCTCCGGGCATCTGAATTTGTGGGCCGGCAATCAGCTGGCGTTGCTGGTGTGGCTGATCGCCGCATTCTTTGCCGACAGCCAGGCGCCATCGCGCGCGAATGCGCACCGGATGATTGTGCTGGAGACCATGTCCAATGGCTGGATCCTGCTGACGTTGGCAGCGCTGGCCTACGATGCCGGCGCCACGTTTTTATCGCCTGCGGCATTGGGGAATATGCGTAGCGGCACTGCACACCTCGCGGATGTGGCAGATTCTTCCTATTCGCTGATCCAGGTAGTGTCGGCCGTGATGGCAGTTGCCGGTGCCGGATGGCTGGCCCAACGCTGGCCGGTGTTACGGGCGCCACGTTATGCGGCTGCCGCCGCGATACTTGCCATCCTGTCGTGGCTGGTGCCGGGGCTCGGGGCCGCCCTGCTGGCACTGGCCGCCTGCGTGGGCAGCGGCCGCTGGCGGCTGGCGGTGGCCAGTGCGGTGGCTGCCGCCTGGATCATCGGCACATTTTATTACCAGCTCGAGGTCACGCTCGCCACCAAGGCCGCGATCATGGTTGCCATGGGCGCCGCGTTCGGCGTGATTGCCTGGCTGAGCCGAGACGTCAATGGTCACGCAACTGTTCTGCCGTCGGCGTCGCCATCGGCCCTGACGACCACGCCGAGGCAGCGGGCGGGCATCGTGGCGTCGCTGGCGCTCACACTGGTCGTCGCTAATTTTTCGATCTGGCAAAAAGAGACGCTGATCAGCAGCGGCCGCCCGGTGTTTATCGCACTGGCGCCCGCTGATCCGCGGTCATTGATGCAAGGGGATTACATGACGCTGAATTTCCAGCTGCCGCCACTGGAAACGCTGCGCACCGCGCGCCGTGCCAAGGTCGTTGCCGCCATCGATCATCGAGGTGTGGCGGTGATACAGCGACTGGCGACGGACCAGCCATTGGCCGCAGACGAAATCATGATCGAGCTGGTACAGACCCGCAGCGGATTGCGGCCAGCGAGCAATGCCTGGTACTTCAAGGAAGGGGAAGCGCAGCGCTGGAGCGCAGCCAGGTATGGCGAATTCCGCATCAATGGCAAAGGCCGCGCACTGCTGGTCAACCTGCGGGGTCCGAATCTGGAGAATTTATGATGCTGGAATGAAAAAAGCCCCACCAGCGTTGCGCGCTCGGTGGGGCTTTTAAATATAACTAGCTTGACG
>Ga0308157_10004598_pt1 | contig 18165 bp, 16 predicted proteins | sample PhyBR1_FD_201035 | JGI IMG/M metagenome (GOLD analysis project Ga0308157, IMG submission 201035) | Phyllosphere microbial communities from UC Gill Tract Community Farm, Albany, California, United States - DLSLB.R1 | ecosystem: Host-associated > Plants > Phyllosphere > Unclassified | place: USA...
CGAACGGCATGGACCCGGAATACACGGTGCTCGGGCGCGTCGCACGCCGCCTGTGGGCCGTGGCCATGCGCGAGCGCTACGGCGCCAACGACCGCTCGCAAAAGCTCAAGTACCACATCCAGACGTCGGGCCGTTCGCTGCACGCGCAAGAGATCGACTTCAACGACATCCGCACCACGCTGCAGGCGCTGATCGCGATCTACGACAACTGCAACTCGCTGCACACCAATGCCTACGACGAAGCGATCACCACGCCGACCGATGAATCGGTGCGCCGTGCGCTGGCCATCCAGCTGATCATCAACCGCGAATGGGGCCTGGCCAAGAACGAGAACCCGAACCAGGGCGCGTTCATCATGGACGAACTGACCGACCTCGTCGAAGAGCAGGTGCTGCAGGAATTCGAGCGCATCGCCGAACGCGGCGGCGTGCTGGGCGCGATGGAAACCGGCTACCAGCGCGGCAAGATCCAGGAAGAGTCGATGCTGTACGAGCACCAGAAGCACGACGGCACGCTGCCCATCATCGGCGTCAATACCTTCCGCAACCCGAAGGGATCGGGCGCACCGGCGACGATCGAACTGGCGCGCTCGACCGACGACGAAAAGCAGTCGCAGCTGCAGCGCCTGGACGCGTTCCACACGCGCCATGCGGATGCCGCGCCAGCCGCACTGGCCGCCCTGCGCCAGGCGGCAATCGACAACCAGAACGTGTTTGCGCACCTGATGGACGCCGTGCGCGTGTGCTCGCTGGGGCAGATCACGACGGCGCTGTTCGAGGTGGGTGGGCAGTACCGGCGCAATATGTAAAAGTGGGGAATATATCGACCAAAAATATCCTTCAATCAAGGGTTGATACATTATAAAAAAATGTGCAATATGGAATTGTCAGTTTCCATTCATTGCCGCATTTTTGTTAGCCTCAGATTGAAGGAGTACTCCTGTGGACTTGATCGACCAGCTCAATGCACTTGCTTCGCGAATTCGTAGCACCAAGGATCTGATACAGACGGAAGAAGCCACCAAGAATGCCATGGTCATGCCATTCATTCAAATTCTGGGCTACAACGTATTCGACCCCACCGAAGTGACACCGGAATTGATTGCAGATATCGGAACCAAGAAAGGGGAAAAGGTCGATTATGCGGTTCTTCGTGATGGCAAACCGATCATGCTGTTCGAATGCAAAAAATCTGGTGGCGATCTCCATATCAACCATGCTGGTCAGCTATTCCGCTATTTTCACGTCACGGCATCCAGATTCGGGGTGTTGACGAATGGATTGAAATACAGGTTCTTCACGGACCTTGAGCAGCCCAACAAGATGGATAACACGCCGTTTTTCGAGTTCGATATCCTCGACTTCAAGGAACGCGATGTCGAGGAACTCAAGAAGTTCGCGAAGGCGAGCTTTGATGTCGATACCATTCTCAACACTGCCAGCGACCTGAAATATACGCGTGCGATCCAGGAACGCTTGAACGAATGGGTCATCAACCCGCCAGACGAATTCGTCCGCCTGTTATCGGTCGACCTTCTCGCCGGACGGCGTTTTACGCCGACGCTCAAAGACCAGTTCACGCAAATTACAAAGCGCGCATTTGAGCAATTGCTGAGTGAACGAATCAACGTGCGGTTGAAAGGTGCAATGGCTGCCGAGTCACCCCTCGTAGCCGAGCATTCCGCCCCGATTATTCCACTAGCGATCACCGAGCCGGAAGTCGACACCAGCCCGGAAGAGATTGAGGGGCTGCACATTATTCGTTCGATCCTGCGCGACGTTGTCAGTCCGCGTCGCATCGTCATGCGGGACAACCTGAGCTACTGCGCCATTTTGCTAGATGATAATAATCGCAAACCTGTCTGTCGTCTGCGCTTTAACAACGCCCAGAAGCTCGCTGTTGGCATTTTTGGTCAGGATAAGGCCGAAGAACGTTTCTCACTCGACGTGATCGATGATCTGTATAACTTTGCAGATCGTCTGCGCGCTACCGTGACGATGCATCTGCCCGCCGAGGAATAATCGGCGACAGGTCTATTATGGGGATCAACATCTCTGCATAGGGAGTCATGCATGCCGATCCGCCCCGCACAGCTGGCCGCCCTGATGCGCGAAGTCGAACAGGAAGACCCGATCGACTTCGCCGACCTCCCCTTCCCCGAAGACGAACTGCGCGATCTCGTCGCCAATCACCTGTGCGAGATGGCGGCGGCGATGGAGAACTTCAGCCACGAAGATCGCCTGATGACATTGCTTGCCGTCTCGGCCAAGCTGGTGCTGGAAAACCTCGTGCTGCACGTGCAGTTATTGCGGCGCCATGGCTTGCCGGTGGGTGAGCATGTCGATGCCTTGCTGCAACGTCTGCGCAAGGATCCGGGCAGTGAACAAGGCTGAACTGCGCTGCGCCGGTGGCCTGCCATCTTTGTAACAATTGCTCTCAATTTTTTGCTGTTACCGGCGCCTGGAATTTGCAACAATCGCATCCGTTTGTACGTTGGCGCCGCTATTCCTTCAGGTATTATTTGTTGTTGAGGAATTTCGCTATCTGGCGAAACAACGAACTCCACTGCCTGAGGAATCCCACATGTCGCGCCACGCTACCAAGCTTACTCTTACCGCCCTGCTGTCCGGCGCCATCCTGGCCGCTGGCCTGTCCGGCTGCAACCGCACCCAGTCGACCGAGACCCTGCTGGCTGAAGCCACGCAGTATCAACAAAAAGGCGATATCAAGGCGGCGCTGATCCAGCTGAAAAATGCTGTGGCAAACAGCCCGGAAAATGGCGAAGCGCGCATGGCGCTGGGCACGTTGCAATTGTCGACCGGCGACGCCGTGTCGGCTGAAAAAGAATTCGGCCGTGCCCGTTCATTGGGCATTCCGGCAGCGCGCGTTCTGCCGCTGCTCGGCCAGGCCATGACGCAGCAAGGCAAATTCAAGGAAGTGCTGACCGAGATCACACCGGAAGCGGCGGCCGGCTCGGCGCCACTGCTGAGCCTGCGCGCCGACGCGCTGCTGGGCAGCGGCAAGCCGGACGAAGCGCAGCAGGCCTACACCGCCGCGCTGGCAGCCAATGCGAATTCAGGCGAGGCGCTGATGGGCATGGCGCGCATTGCCGCAGCGAAAGGTGACCGTGATGCCGCCGCGCGCTACGTCGAGGATGCCGTAGCCAAGGATCCGAAGAATCCCGAAGCGTACATGATGCGTGGCTCGATGCTGCGCATGATGAACAAGCCCGACGAAGCCCTGGCAGCGTATGACCAGGCGCTCAAGCTCAAGCCGGATCACCGCGGCGCCCACATCGAAAAGGCATACGTCGAAATCGCCCGCGGCAAGTTCGACGCGGCCAAGGTCGAAGTCGAGGCGGCGGAAAAAAATTCGCCGGGCAGCCTGCTGGTGGTGTACACCCGCGGCCTGTACGAGTTCTCGCAAGGTAAGTACTCTGCAGCGAAAGACGCGCTGGCCAAAATCCTCAAGATCGCGCCTGATCACCAGCCGAGCATCCTGCTGGCCGGCGCATCCGAGCTGAATCTTGGCGGCACTCAGCAGGCTGAGCAGCATCTGCGCAAATACCTGCAAAGCAATCCGAACAATGTCTACGCACGCAAGCTGCTGGCCCAGGCGCAACTGCGCAATTCGCAGCCAGCCGATGCCGCCGAAACCCTGGCGCCAGCCCTGAAGGACGCGCCGCAGGATGCGCAGTTGCTGGCCCTGGCGGGCGAGTCGTACATGCAGGTGCGTGACTTCGACAAGGCCAGCAGTTACCTCCAGCAAGCCGCCACGCTGGCGCCGCAAGCTGCCGCCGTGCGCACCTCGCTCGGCCTGTCGCGTCTGGCGCAGGGCGACCAGGCCCGTGGCCTGAGCGAACTCGAAGCGGCGGCGACTCTCGATCCGAAATCGCTCCAGGCCACGATGGCCCTGGTGCAGACCGAGATGGGCATGAAGCGCTATGACAGGGCCGAGGCCGCCGTCGCCTCGCTCGAAAAGCAGCAGCCGGACAGTGCGCAGGTGCAGCAGCTCAAGGGCGCCGTGTACATGGTGCAGGGCAAGAATGCGCCAGCACGTACGGCGTTTGAAAAAGCCATCCAGCTCCAGCCGACGTTCCTGCCGGCCGTGACCAACCTGGCGCGCCTGGACATGCAGGAGAAAAAGCCGGATGCCGCCAAGGCGCGCTTCACGGCCTTCCTCGAGAAAGACAAGAACAATGCCGACGCCATGGCGGCATTGGGTGAACTGGCGCTGCTGCAGAAGAACACGGCCGAAGCCACCACCTGGTTCGAAAAAGCCAGCACGGCCAATCCGGAAGCAACGGCCCCGGCACTGAAACTGGGCGCGCACTACCTGCGCACTGACCAGGCGCCGAAAGCGCTGGCGCTGGCGCGCAAGTTCCAGACCACGAACCCGACCGATGCGGGCGTGCTCGAACTGCTGGGCCAGTCGCAAATCGCCAGCAAGGATCTGAACGGCGCGCTCGACACCTACAGCAAGCTGGCCAATGTACTGCCAAAATCGGCGCCGGCACAGATTCGCCTGGCCGAGGTGCAGCGCCTGCTCAAGAACGACAGTGCGGCCGCCGGCCACATCAAGCGCGCGGTCGACCTGCAGCCTGATTTCATGCCAGCGCGCCTGATGCAGGTGGACGCAGCAATGCGCGCCAAGCGCCCGGACGATGCGCTCGCAGCAGCGCGCCAGGTGCAAGAGGCCGCACCGAAGGCGCCGCTCGGCTTCGTGCTCGAAGGCGACATCCTGATGAGCCAGCAAAAGAGTGCCCCCGCTCTGCAGGCGTATGAAAAAGCCGTGGCGCTGGCGCCGTCGTCGGAACTGAACGCCAAGGTGGTGCAGGCGATGCAGGCAGGTGGCAAGAGCAAGGAGGCACTGGCGCGCGCCGAGAAGTGGCTGGCCCAGAACCCTGCCGATGCACGCATGGCGCTGATGGTCTCCGAAATCAATATGGCAGACAAGGATTACAAGGCGGCGATCGTTCGTCTGGAATCCGTGCAGAAGGTGGCCCCGGGTAACCCTCTCGTGCTGAACAATCTGGCCTGGGCCTACCAGCAGGTGAAGGATCCCCGCGCGCTGGCAACTGCCGAGCAGGCGTTGAAGGTCGCCGGCGACAACCCAGGGGTGATGGACACGCTGGGCTGGATGCTGGTTGAACAGGGCAATGTCGCACGTGGCCTGCCGCTGCTGCAAAAAGCCAGCACCCAGGCACCGAATGCCATGGAGATCCGTTATCACCTGGCGCAGGCGCTGAACAAGAGTGGCGACAAGGCCGGCGCCAAGCGCGAGCTGGACAAGCTGCTGGCAGCGAACACACCGTTCGCGCAAGCCGATGAAGCACGCGCGCTGCTCAAGACGCTGTAATGTGGCATGCCGCCGCACGCTATCACACAGTGTGTGGCGGCCTGGTTTACCGGTGCATACGGCATCCTGGCAGTGATATTTATTCATCCTATCGAACGCTCAATTTATTGATGCCGAGATAAGATGTCATGACATAAATAAGGATGTTTATCGTGAACGACGATTCATACGGAATCCGGCTTACCGATACCTCGGACGGCCGTAACTCGGCCAGCATGCTGATCAACAGGATGTATGCCTGGCGCGGCTACTCCGGGGATCACCAGCCGAGCAACGACCCCAATCGGATCACGCTGACCGCCACCGACAAGGGCGACGTCGTCGGCACCCTCAGCATCGGGATTGATTCCGAGGTGGGGCTGATGGCCGACGAGGTGTTCGGCGCCGAACTCGATGCCCACCGTGCCAACGGCGCGCGTTTGTGCGAGTTCACCAAATTTGCCTTCGATCCGTCGGTACGCTCGAAAACCGCGCTGGCCAACGTATTTCACCTGGCCGTCATCTACGCCCGCGACATGCATGGCTGCACCGACATCATCATCGAGGTCAACCCGCGCCACCGCCGCTTCTACGAGCGCATGCTGGGCTTCCGCAAAGAGGGCGAGCTCAAGATCAACACGCGGGTGGATGCGCCGGCCTACCTGCTGCGCGTGAACCTCAAATACGTTACCGAGCAGATCAGCATTTTTGGCGGCACCTTTGCCGCCGATGGCGAAACCGAAGAGCGCTCGTTCTACCCGTACTTCTTCTCGCCCCGCGAGGAACGCGGTATCATCAACCGCCTGCTGCGCATGGATGAGTCACATCCGGCGTAAGCACCCGCATCGCCGGTACGCGCCCTGCACTTCCTGCGGCGCCGACCATCTCGTCCCTACTTTTTCGCAATGTCCCCGATGAGCAATCCGTTTCAGTACGAGCAGGCGTTTTCACGCAATATTGGCTGGGTCACGCCCGCCGAACAGCAGCAGTTGCGTGGCAAGCGCATCGCCATCGCGGGCGGCGGCGGCGTTGGCGGCGTGCATCTGCTGACGCTGGCCCGCCTGGGCGTGACGCATTTTCATATTGCCGACTTCGACACGTTCGACATTCCCAACTTCAACCGCCAGGTGGGCGCGATGATGTCGACCGTCGGCCAGCCCAAGGCCGACGTGCTGGCGCGCATGGCGCGCGACATCAATCCCGACATCGACATCAGGATTTTCCCCGAGGGCGTCCATGCCGACAATCTCGATGCGTTCCTGGCCGGGGTCGACCTGTACGTCGATGCGCTCGACTTCTTCGCCTTCGATGCACGCCAGCAGACGTTTGCCGCCTGTGCACGGCTTGGCATTCCGGCCACGACCGCTGCCCCACTGGGCATGGGCGCGGCCCTGCTCAACTTCATGCCGGGCAAGATGACGTTCGAGGAATATTTCGGCTGGGGCAATTTGCCGGAGCAGGAAAAAGCCATTCGCTTCGTGGTCGGCCTGGCGCCGGCCGGCCTGCACCGCAACTACCTGATGGTGCCGGGCGCGGTGAACTTTGCCGAGCGGCGTGGTCCATCCACCTTCATGGCTTGCCAGCTGTGCGCGGGCATTATCGCCACCGAGTCGCTCAAGATCCTGCTGGGCCGCGGCGATGTGCTGGCAGCACCATGGGGCATGCAGTTCGACGCCTACCGCAACAAACTCAAGCGTACGTGGCGGCCGGGCGGCAACCGGCATCCGATCCAGCGCCTGGCAATTGCGATTGGCCGGCGCCAGTTTGCACGCATGGCGGCTGCCGGTCGCTGAACGACAGGTGTGGCGTCGCGCTACCTGCCCAATTGCCTGGGCTGGCGCTGGGCGCTGGATGGAAAGCGAATTATTTTGCCAGAACAATTGCTTCGCATTGCTATCGGCGTCATCAACTGAGAACACTGACTGGGCCACGAAAAAAAACCACTGTCGTTACCGACAGTGGTTTTTTTCTTGCTTGAGAACAGGGCCTGCGCGGCAGGCCCGTGGTTCTTAGGCAGCTTTCTTGTTGCGGCGACGTGCTGCGTACAGACCCAGCATGCCCAGGCCCAGCAGGCCAACCGATGCTGGCTCTGGCACTTCAGCTGCGTTTTCGAACACGACGTCCAGCGAACCGTTGATGGTCTGGGTGCCCGATGGCGTGAAGTTGTTCAGCTGGCCCGACTGGAACGACATCGAGTAGAACGGGTTAGGCAGGATGAAGAAATCGCTGCCAGCGGCGGTCAGCGCGAACGTGCTCGATGCACCGAAGCTGCCGCAGTTGATGCCGTTGCCGTTTGGATTGCCTGGGCTCGAGCAGGTGTTCAGCATTGGGTTCAGCGTGCCCTGGCCTGCCAATGGGTTACCCGAGCCCAGCAGGACGTTGCCGGCTTCCGAGCCCAGATCGGTGTCGAGGAACAGGTTCAGGCTACCGGTGCCTGGCTGGAAGTTGAACGTGGTGGTCGTGCCGCTCACCGTGTAGGTGCCGCTTGCCGAGTAGTTGGCGAACAGGCCGTAGTTCGAACCCAGGCCGGTCTGGAAAGCCGAGTACGCGGTGTTGCCGCCGTTACCGACGAACTGGCCAGCAGTCCATACCAGGGCGACGTTGAACGTACCATCTGGGTTGAAGGTCGCGGTTTCGGTGTAGTTACCGGTGATCTTGTCAGCAACGAAGTTTGCCTGGTTGCCGTTAATTGGATCGACGGTGAACGAATTGAAAGGAGCTGCTGCGGCAGTACCGCTGAAGATGGTTGCAGCTGCGATCGATGCGGCGACGATGGTTTTCTTGAAAGCGTTCATTTCGTAAATCTCCTGGGTTGTATGGGGTACTGCTCACGAGGCTATATAAGCAACCATCGTGCCAGCTCAAGAGATTTGTTTTAAATCAAACACTTAACAATCCATGTTGATCAAGATCAAACATCACTGTAAAAAATACCGACAGCATATTGACGCGTATCAAATGCTGTTGTCGGAGTACGCCTACAAAGGTTTACGCACCACCACATTCCATGTGTTTCCAGAGGTAAATTCGGAGTGAATCTCATACCCGGCTGCCAACATTTTGGCGCGCAGTTCTTCCACATGAAACGGGCTGTACAGAATGCCCTTGCGGATGCCCCAGTCGTTGATTTTCTGTGCAGCCCAGCGCAGTGGCGCAAATCCGGTGGGATACAGCAGGACGTTTGCCGCCATCGTCCCACCTGGCTTGAGCACACGCAGGATATCCCGCAGCGCACCGTCGATCGTCGGGAAGCAGTGGATCGAGTTGGCGATATTGGCCGTGTCGAAGCGGTTGTCGGCGAACGGCAGCTGGGCTGCATCGGCGTGCTGTACCTGAACTTGTGGATTGTTGGCAAAGCGGCGCTTGGCGCCGGCAAGCATCGACGGCGCATAGTCGATGCCGGTTACCTTCACTTGCGGGAGCTTGCGGCGACGGCGCCAGTTCAGCACCATTTCAAGCAGCGTTCCGGTACCGCATGCCACTTCCAGGTGGTCGGGACCGAAGTTTGGCCCGAAGAACCGCATCTGGGTGCCGATCGTGCTGTTGTAGGCGAAGGTCAGGATGAAGAAGCCGCGCAGATCATACCACCACGGTTCGGAGGAATAGGCTTCGGCGATTTCGTCCCTGGTCTTACCTGTCGTCATGGCGCATCCTCATTGTGATATACAAGAAGCGCTGAATATAGGATGTTCCTGCCAGGCAGGCAAGCAGAAATGCAAACGGGAAAGAATGAGGCGCATTGGCCCCGGGAGCAAGGCTTAGCCTAGTGCTCGCAGGCGATTGATGATGCCGGCTTCTTCGCGCTCCGAAAAGAACCATGGAAACAGCGAGCGTTCGCCAACCGCCTTGTCCTGCATGCCGCCCCACTTGGCGACCTGCTCGGTACCGAAGGCCGTGGAGGCGCTGAGCAGCACCGCTGGCGCCTGCACGCGGGGATTGGGCCGTGATTCGCACACGGTCTGGAAGCCCAGCATGGCTTCGTAAAAACGGCGATGACGCGGATTGACCTCGATGAAGATGTGGCTGCAATGATTCAGGTCGCGCGCATAAATGAGGGCTACATGAAACAGCGAAGCAAGCACAGCCTTTGACTTGATGGCCGGATCGACGGCCAGCTTGATGATTTCGCAAACCTTGCCGGTCCTGCGCTGGGTATCGATGTAATCGGCGAATACCTGGTCGGCCAGCAGGCCGATATCGGAATCCAGACCCAGGCTCAGTGTGCCGAAGACCTGGCCACGGTCCGACGCGGTCAGCGTAATGCGGTTAGGGTCGTTACCGATCTGGTGATTGCCGCTATAGCCGCGCCATGCATACATCTTACTGATCAGCATGCTTGCGGAATTGCGCTGGGTATCGATGTCGGCAGCGCGAATCCCGAATACGCGTTCGTTGATGGTGACGTCAATGATGCTCGGATTGTCATCCGGGGCTGAGTCATCGCGGCCGGGCCCGGTGCACGGAATGGCTGGCGCCAATGTCTCGATCATGTACGTTCTCCTGACGGTATCGACGCGTCGTGCAGCGACGACAATGTAGTCATCATAACATCGACAGTTATCTCAATACCAATTTTATTAACAAATGGAATTTAAATTGATGGAGTGACTACGCAACTTCCCTCACAGCAAAGAGTAGCAGGTCAAGCGGCCTCTGCGGCACGTGGTGATACGAAAGCCTTGTGAAACAAGTGGCGCGTAAGCAACACCAAAGGCATCCGCAGCCAGTTTCCACGCACATAGAGGGCGAAATGGGCTGCGCCGTCAAAGCGCGCTGCGCAGTCGGGATGGGGCGGCATCAGGGCGCGTACGAACAGCGCATCCATCAGCGCCAGCACGAGCCGGGGGGGAGCGAATGCTGCGGCGGCAGCCATGACCGATGCCGGGACCGGTGTGCCGAACGTACGGGTGGCGTAGCGCAGCGCATAGAACATGGGACGGGTGAGCTCAAGGGCAATGGCGCGCGCCACCAGGCCATCCCAGAAGCCCGGCTCGGCGCCAAAGTGCGTCGCCAGGCGATGCATGTCGAACAGGTCGCGTAATCCCTGGTCGAATTCGCCGCCAAAGAACAGGTGCACGGCGCTGTGCAGAAACATGTCGTGCGGTGACAACGTACGCACGTCCAGCGCCCCGAGATCGCCGGGAATCGGCCGCGCGGCCGCGCGCAGCAGCGCCGGGTCGGGCCGCACTGGCGCCGTTTCCGGCAGGATCGCATGATGAACGTCGATGGCGTTGCCGCGGCGCAGGTGCACCATCGGCGGCAACTCGTGCATCCAGGTGCGGTAATACCGTTGGTCGTAGGCGTCGTGGTGGGTGCTGGCCCAGCCATGCACCATCAGCGCGCTTTCCACGTCGTCCAGGCGGTCCTTGGGCACGAGGATATCGATATCCGAGAACAGGCGGCCACGGCCGGATGGCAAGCCCGCCATCGCATATGCGGCGCCTTTGAGCAGAATCAGGGGCAAGCCAAGATGGGCCAGATCGCTGCGGATGCGCTCGACCTCGTAGCCGGTCAGGCGCCGATGGCGCAGCGCGACGATGCGCGCTGCTTCCAGGTGTTCGCGCGGCTGCGGCGGGACATCGTCGAGCAGGCCGTGCTCTTCAAGCAGGAACACCAGGATCGCGCCGACATTGGCGCTGTTGGCCTGGCGCAGCAAGCGTTCCCAGCCCGGCAGGTCGAGTAGCCGGACCCGGCCCGGCGCCGACAGCACCTCGACCAGCAGCGATGGCGCACGCTGCGTCATGGCGTCACTCCCGCCAGGCGATCGAACAGCGCCACCGCTTCATCCAGCTGGCTGTAACAGAATTCGTGGCCGTCAGCGCCTTCGACCAGATCGGCCAGGCAGTCGAAGCCGGCAGGACCGAGCACGAAATAGTTGAACGCATTTTCTGCCACCCGGATGAACAACTGCCCCTTGGACAGGGGCGTCAGCGTGGTCGCGGCCCCTCCCTGGTAGCGGGGAAACACGATGTGGCGTGCGCGCGCAACGTCGCCGACCTGCGCCACGCTCCCGGCCGGCGCCTTCATGTGCGCGATCGTGCCCTTGTTGGTGCCGGGTACCGACGGGCCAAGCAAGGCGTCGGGCGCAAACGCGCGGATCACGTCGATCGAGGCATTCTTGAGACTGACCGGGCGCGCCAGCGGCGCGAGCATGCCGTCGCTGCGCCGGATCAGCGTCAATTCGTCCGACAGCAGGCGCCAGCCGCGGCAGACCAGGGCGGCGCACAGCGTGCTCTTGCCTGAGCCAGGCGGCGCCGGCAGGATGATCGCGCAGCCATTGCGCTCGATAACGGCAGCGTGCACGATCAGGTAGCGGTGCGCGCGGTTCGACACGCACCAGTTCATGACCCATTCGAACATCGGCCAGGCTTGTGCCAGCGGCAGCGGCGCGAACGGCTCGCGGCCGTCATGGTCAAAGCGGACCTGCGGATGCCACCAGCGGCGCAGGCCGGCACTCTGGCGCAGGCGCACCTGGAAATCGGCGAAGCCGCCCGGTTCCTCGATGACGTTGTCGCGATACATCAACCCGATGCCATCGGCGACGAGGGAGATATTCGATTGGATTCGGCTGACAAACGGTCCGGTGCGCAGCAACAGACCAGGGCCGCCCAGGCGCCGCGCCAGTTCGGCACGGCCCAGATCGGCTACAAGAGGCATGGTTCGATCAGATTCAGGCAGGAGAGTTGTTCGAGCAGCTCGGCCACATCATGGACCAGCGTGGCGTCGTCGACCTCGAAATGTTCGCGCAGTACTGCGGCTAAGGCTGCTTCGGGCGTGGGCGCGGCGTCCATGTGTTGCAGCACGACGAGCGCCTCGGGGGTCAGCAGGTGGGTCGCCCCGGATACTTCGTTGAACAAGACGACTTCGTCTTGCCACTGGCGGTAATGCAGAACTGCAGGGCCCGGACGACGCCAGGCCCCGGCATGCTCACTCGCCGTGGACAGCGACAAGATATTTCCTTACCTGCTGGATATTCCAGGACACGTTCGCATTGACCTTGTAGAAACCAGTCGTCTTGAGCTCGTTCCACATGCGCTGCAGCGTCGGCACGTCGAGGAAGCTGATGCGACCCGAGATGACGTTCAGGTATGCCGTGCACAGGTGCTTGCCGATGTAGGCATACTGCGAGTCGAAGGTGGAGGTCATGACCTGCGCCATCGTGCTCGCGAAGTACGTCTTCTCGAAGCGCTGTTCGCGGCAGCTGAAGACATCGGCAAACCGCTTGGCCTTGTTGCATGGCCAGCTGCGCTGGACATGGCACCAGTTCGACGGCGACAGCGGATTACAGCGCTGCTCGGTGGCGACGTTGCTGTTCAGGCCAGCCGAATGGAAGGCCGATGCCGACTCGCACACGAAACCGGTTTTCTGCAACGTTGCATGGCTTTCGAGCGTCATCAGCACACCCGCCGCGCCCAGGCCGGCTTTGGCCAGCCGCCGGCGCGTGGCGCCATGCTGGGGCATCGCCGGAGGGATGGGAAGGTGTTGCGGCTCGTTACCGCTTTGTTGCTGATCGTTAGCCACGGCTAGTCCTCGAATTCAATTGCGACACAGGTAATAGAGCAAGTTTCATGCCCTTAAAAATTCCTGTAGGAATATTCTTACTTAAAACAACTACTTAGACGCTTGTCAAGCACGATTTTACACTGCATTGCGCGGCCCAAGCCGCAGCAGTGTAAGAATAATCGACAGGCTTGTTAGAAGAAACTCTCTGGGATAACCAGGATGTCGCCCGGACGCATCATGACGTTGGCGGAGATATCGCCATCCTTGATCAGGTCATCGAGGCGGACCGGCACTTTCTCTTGCTTGCCGTCGACCGTGCGAATGATGCTGGCCTTGTTACCCGATGCAAATTCGGTCACGCCACCAACGGCAATGATGACATCCATCACCGACATCTCGCGGCGATATGGCAGCGCCTGCGGACGGGCAGCCTGGCCAATCACGCGGATCTGGTCGGTGAAGTTGCCAATGAAGTTGGTCACGATCACGGTCACGACCGGCTGCTGGATGAACTTGGCCAGCGCGCCCTCGATATCGCGCGCCAGCTGCGTCGAGGTCTTGCCGGCTGCTGGCAGATCTTCAACCAGCGGGGTCGTGATCTTGCCGTCCGGACGCACCGGCACGGTCATCGAGACCTCGGGATTGCGCCAGACGATGATGTTGACGCTGTCGCCAGGGCCGACCAGGTAATCGGGATTGATCGGCGCCATGGCGGCGGTGCTTGGCGGCAGCGGCGTCGCGCAGCCAGCCAGAATCAGCATGCAGGCAGCGGCGCCAGCGGCGACCAGGTGTTTCGTCAGTTTCGTCATCATCGCGTTCATCCCTTGCACGCACCGTAACCCACCTGCCTGCATGGTTTACCGTACGAATCAATAATTGTTATTTCGCCATCATGGCCTGCGCTATTGTAGCGCAGACCGTGGCGGGAACAAGCCATGCACAATTGAAATACTTTCTTGTTGCAAGTTCAACACGACAGCGTGTCAGGCGCATGACAGCAACAGTCTAGCGCTCCAGCAGTTCCTGGACATGACGTACCGGAATCGCATACGTAATGCCGCTTGGCGCCGTGATGGCCGTCTCTTTCAACCCCTTCACGAACACCATATTGATCACACCCAGCACCTGCCCGGTCTCGGGATCAAAAAGCGGACTGCCGCTGTTGCCGGGATACGCGGTGCCGTCGAGCTGGTAGATGCTGAACGGCGAGCGTTGCAACTGGACCACGGCGCGCGCATCGAGCTTGCGCGCGTTGAGCGACGGCTGCATCACCGGGGTAATTGCCGCCAGCAACGCGCGATGGGTGGCCGGATACAGGCCCAGCACCATTCCGAGCGGGAAACCGGTGAACGCCAGTGCCTGCCCCTCGGCTGCCATACTCGCGTTGCCAAGGCGCAGCGCCGGCAGTGGTGTTCCCTCGATACGCAAGTGGGCCAGATCATGCTGGCGGTCGAGCCCGACCAGTTGCGCCGCCCGAAAACGCACACCGGCGCCATCGGGCACCACGATTCCCAGCTTTTCCAGCTTGGCGCCGTCGAGCTCGTTGGGCACCACGTGCGCATTCGTGATCACGCTCAGGCCGTCGCCGACGACAAAACCGGTACCGCTGAACACGATGGCCGGGCTGCGCGTCTGCATCTGGGTGCCGATACCGACAATCGACGGCTTGACCGCTGCCACCGTCTGCGGCAACGTGGCCGCCATCACCGGCGCCATTCCCAGTCCAGCCCCTGCCAGCGCTGCCAGCGTCACGGCAGCGAGCTTCTTTCCAAACACTCTACGCATCATCAAAACGATCTCATTGGTTGTAGTTGCACGATAGAAGCAATCGTACGGCCCCTTTCGGTTTTTAGCCATTACAATAAGGACCTTTGAATTTCAGCAACATTTTTGTGACCTCTGCCACGCTCTCTGCCGTAGCGCAATGATTCCAGAAAATACAACAAGCGGATTGCTTAAATGTTTGCGATAATGCAACAATTAAGCATCCTGTAATGAAATTCACTTAAGATTTTTCTTTGGCTGTTTGCGCTAGTGTTGCAAACAGACGGTATCGTTTACCCAGAATCGCTGGATTTTCTAACCTGCAATTGCAATTGCTCAGGGTACAAGCGATCATGCACTTTGTTTATTTGTGAGCCTGGTTTTTGCAGACCGGGACCTGACCGGCGAGACTGATACGATGGCTGAAATTACTTCCCAGATTCTTAACCTCCTCAAAGCCATTGGCAAGTACCGCTGGCATGCGGTCATCATTGCATGGGTGGTGGCGCTGGCCGGCTGGCTGGTCGTCTACAAGCTGCCGAACCAGTATGAAGCGTCGGCGCGCGTGTATGTCGACACGCAGAGCATCCTCAAGCCGCTGTTGTCGGGCATGACCATGCTGCCGAACCTGGAGCAGCAGGTCCTGTTCATGCGCCGCACGCTCATCAGCCGCCCGAACGTCGAGCGCGTGGTGCGCGAGGTCGACCTCGATGTCAAGGCAACCGACGCCAAGCAAATGAACAAGCTGGTCGACGACATGATGGCCAACATCAAGATCGCCGGTACCGAGCGCGATGACATCTACACCATCAGCTACACCGGCACCAGCGCCCGCGAAGGCAAGGACGTGGTCCAGGCCTTCCTGACCATCTTCGTCGAAGGCAGCTTCGGCAACAAGAAGCAGGATTCCGAAAAAGCGGTGCAGTTCATCGACGACCAGATCCGCAGCTATGAAGAGCGTCTGGCCGCTGCCGAGAACAGCCTGAAGGAATTCAAGATCCGTCACATCGGCATGCTGCCAAGCGAAGGCGCCGACTACGGCACGCGCATGGTCGCTACCAACGAAGGCCTGAGCCAGGCCCGCCTGGAGCTGGCCGAAGCCGAGCAGGCACGCAATGCGATCCGGCGCCAGATTTCGGGCGGCGGCAGCGGTGCCAGTGGCAAGCGCCCGGCGCCGATCTTCGTCGATCCCGAGCTGGATGAACGCATCGCCAACGTCAACAAGACGCTCGATACGCTGCGCACGCAGTACACCGAACAGCATCCTGACATCGTCGCCAACCGCCGCCTGCTCGAGCAGCTGCGCGAGCGTCGCGCCGAAGCAGCCAAGAACACCAAGCCAAGCATGGACCCCGGCGCCAGCTACAGCCCGATGCTGCAGCAGCTGACCGTGCAACTGTCCGATGCCGAAGCGCGCGTCGCCTCGCTGCAGGCGCGGGTAGCCGAATACAGCGGCCGCGTCGGTCGCCTGCGTGGCCAGGGTGAGCAAGTGCCTGAAATCGAAGCCCAACTGGCGCGCCTGAACCGCGACTACGAAGTCAATCGCGAAAACTACCAGAAGCTGGTGGCGAGCCGCGAGTCGGCCAAGCTGTCGGGCGACCTGTCCTCGGCCACCGACATGCTGACCTTCCGCGTCATCGATCCACCGACCGCGCCTGCGACGCCAAGCGGCCCGAACCGCATGCAGCTGTTCTCGCTGGTCTTTGTGGCCGCCCTCGCTGCGGGCCTGGCCGGTGCGTTCCTGCTGAGCCAACTGCGGCCGACCTTCCTCAGCCAGGCCGCCCTGCGTGAAGTCACCGGGCTGCCGATCCTGGGCTCGGTCAGCATGAACTGGACCGCCGAACAGACGGTGCTGCGCAAGCGCCGCCTGCTCGCCCTCGCTGCGTCGGTGCTGCTGCTGTTCGGCCTGTACGGCGCCGGCGTCGCCGCCATCATGATCCGCCCGACGATGTAAGGCCGGTTGGCCACCAAGGAGCAAATGTGAGCATTATCGAAAAAGCGGCCAGCCGCATCGACCAGCAGCGCCAGAACGCTGCTGCCACCCCCGCCGCCGTGATCGTGGCGGACCCGCTTGAGCCCATCACCCCCGATGCCGGCTACGTCCCGGCGCGCCCACCGGCCCCCGCTGCGCCAGCGGTCTCCGTGGAAGCTGTCCCTGCGGCCGCGCCAGCGGATGCCCCGAGTTCGGGTCGCCAGAGCACCCGCCGTATCGAACTGGACCTGGCGCGCATGCGCGAACTGGGCATGGTCACCGCGGCCGGCGGACGCACGAACCTGCTGGAAGAATTCCGGATCATCAAGCGCCCGCTGCTCAAGCGCGCCTTCACCGAGCGCGGCCCGAAAGACAATCCGGGCAACCTGATCATGGTCACGAGCTCGCTGCCGGGCGAAGGCAAGACCTACAGCGCGATCAACCTGGCGATGAGCATCGCGATGGAACTCGATCACACGGTGCTGCTGGTCGATGCCGACGTGGCGCGCCCTTCGGTGCTGCGCACGCTCGGCCTGCCGGCCCAGCGCGGCCTGATGGACATCCTGCTCGACGACAAACTCGACCTGGCAGACGTCATGCTGCGCACCAACGTCGACACGCTGTCGATCCTGCCGGCTGGTACCAGCACCCCCCGTGCAACCGAGCTGCTGGCCAGCTCGACCATGACGGCGATGGTGCATGAACTCGCGCACCGTTATCCCGACCGTGTGATCATCTTCGATTCGCCGCCACTGATGCTCACCAGCGAGTCGCGGGTACTGGCCAGCCACATGGGCCAGATCATCGTGGTGGTGGAAGCCCAGACCACGACCCAGCACGCGGTCAAGGAAGCGCTGCAGCAACTCGAAGGCATGGCCAACGTCAATCTCCTCTACAACAAGACCAGGGATATTCCGGGCATTGAAGAAACGTATGATTACCACTATGGCTAAAGGGCGGGCAGGCCGCTGCGCGCCGCGTCTGGCGCCCCTGGCAGCGGCAGCGATGCTGCTGGCTGCATGCCCGGCGCAGGCCGAATGGCGCGTCACGCCAATTCTGCTGGTCAGCGAAATCTGGACCGACAACGTCAACCTCACCGAAGACCGGTTCGCCCACAGCGACCTGATCACCCAGGTGTCGCCTGGCATCACGGTGGCCAACCGCAGCCGGCGCCTGAGTGTCGATGCCACCGCCCAACTGCACGGGTTTTCCTACCTGCACGACAGCGACAAGCGCAATCTGGGCGATTCTGGCGTAATTGGCGCAGTGGACAATACGTCGAATACCCAGCGCACCTACAGCGGCAATCTGAAAGGCGAGGTCCTCTCCGACCTGTTCTTCGTCGACGCCACGGCGTCGCGTGGCCAACAGAGCCTCTCGGCATTCGGTCCGCGCACGGGCAACGACCTGTACTCGAATCGCAACCGTACCGATATCGACACCTGGAGCATCAGCCCCTACCTGACGCACCGTTTCGGCAGCTTCGCCTCGGGCGTGCTGCGCTACACGCGCGACTCGGTCGATGGCGGCGACGCCTTCGGCTACAGCAATACCGGGGGCGATACCATCCAGGCAACGCTCACGAGCG
>Ga0308157_10004599_pt1 | contig 18162 bp, 22 predicted proteins | sample PhyBR1_FD_201035 | JGI IMG/M metagenome (GOLD analysis project Ga0308157, IMG submission 201035) | Phyllosphere microbial communities from UC Gill Tract Community Farm, Albany, California, United States - DLSLB.R1 | ecosystem: Host-associated > Plants > Phyllosphere > Unclassified | place: USA...
CAGAAGTCGAGTTGTTAATGTGTCCGTTTTCAATACGAAATCTTCTAAACTTCTCCAGTTTTACATTTAAGTCAAAGCGTAATTCGTCAACAGTTTTCATTTTATTAAATTTTTTTGCAAAGCTATAGAAAAACTTTTGTCAAATGCAACAATCTATAAATGTTAATTTTAGAAATGAGTTTTGTTAAGTAAAATGTTACGTTTTTAGTGTTATTTGCTTTTTATGTTAGTTTTTTTTGCAGATTTTTTGCAAAAAAATAGGATTAATTAAGTGATAAATAAAAGTGCGTCAGTACGTTATACTGCATCTTTTTTTAACAAGTGTTTATCGCACAATTACCAATATTAAAATATCTTTGGCGCTTCCAAAAACATGACAAATAAGAAAATGATTGATTTACAAACACTAGTAGAAGAGACTGGCGCAGAGTCTGGACTAAGTTTTAATATTGATGGAATCTTGAATGAGTCTGTTAATTTAGAATACGACGGGAATGTTGCAGCAATGATCGGAATGATTTTAAAGATGTGCCTAGAAATGTCTGAAGACGTTAATAATGGAGATCTTAAACAAGTTATGATAAAAAATAACGACGGAATTGTTGTAGCAAGCAAAAATCAAGATGATAATTGCATCGCGTTGCTTTCTAAAGATTTAAGCAAAATGGGTCTATTGCTAAGAAAAATGGATTCTATTTTTAACAACTAATTTAAAACCAAAAATTTAATACACATGTCAGATTTTTTGCAAAATTTTCAAAACGATTTAAAAGAGAATGTTAACGGATTCATCGCTGTTTCGGTTACAGAAGTTGAAACAGGAATGTCTTATTGCTCTCTAACAGTAAAATCTGATTTTGATCCAGAATTGGCTTCAGCTTATAATTTAGAAGTCGTAAAAGCTAAATTAAATGCACTTAGAGCTTTAGGATTAAATCAAAAAATTAATGATATTTTAATTACCCTTACAGATCAGATTCATATTATTGATGTTTCTGAAGATGGAAGATATTTTATCTACTTAGCTGTAGATTCTACTAAAGCAAATCTTGGTTTAACAAGAGCGACTTTATCTAAATACAAGAAAGACATTACTTCAAAGTTATAACGATATTTTGCCCCCAAGAATGAGAAAAAGGCTATTTCAACCCTAGGTTAGAAATGGCCTTTTTTGATCCTGATTGTTTTGATTTTTATTCGAAGAAATCTAATAAAATAGTTTTTAGAGCTTCTTTGTTTTCAATCTGGCTCATATGCCCGTCTTCAAAAGAAACCAATTCTGCTGTCGTATCTTCGATTTGTGAAAGACTTTCTTCGTAATTTAAAACAGGATCTTTTTTTCCTAATATCAATAAAATCGGAAATAAATTTTTGCGAACCAGTTCTTCTCGGTCTTTTCTAATTTTCATGCCTTCCTGAGAAGCGATAATTCCTTGTAAAGGTGTTTTTAAAGCTTCCGTTTTTACTTTTTCGATTTCTTCTGCTAATCGAATTCTGTTGTTTTCGCTGAATAAATTTGCAATCGCTAAACTTACAAAATTGACATAATTTTGTTTTACAGCTTTAATGGCTCGGGTTCTGTTTAATTTTTTCTCCGCGCTGTCTTCTTTTGAAGTGGAGTTTAGTAAAACTAATTTCTGAATTTTTTCTGGGTATAATTCGGCGAAAGCCAAACCAACATAACCTCCCATTGAATGCCCGACAATTGTAGCTTTTTCAATATTCAAATGCTCTAAAACTTCATTTACAACGCCTGCATTGTCTTCCATTTTATGGACATATCCTAAACAATCAGATTCACCATGACCTAATAAGTCGATTGCTACAACGCGATATTTTTCTGAAAACAGATTATTATATTCTAACCACATTTTTTTGTTTTCAAGAAAGCCGTGAAGTAAAACTATTGTGTTTCCAATTCCAGAATCTGAGTATGATATTTTAGTATTCTTGTATAAAATCGTTTTCAAAATGAAGATTTTTTTTGTGAAAGCACAAAGTTAAGAAAGCTGAAGTAAAATATCATGATGTCTTGATTTAATTGGGAAATCTTTAAAAGAGTTATAAAATTATTTATGATAAAATAGCATTTGTGATAATGAAAATGGCCTTCATTTCTGAAAGCCATTCTAAAATTAAAATCGGTTATCGCCATCCAAAAGATTTCCTAGTCCGCCAAGAAGACTTCCTTCATCACGGCTATTTCCACCAGATCGTGGCGCCGATGCAATAATACGGTCAGCCAATCTTGAGAATGGTAACGATTGTATAAAGACTGTTCCTGGACCTTTTAAAGTGGCATAGAATAATCCTTCGCCACCAAAAATAGAATTCTTAATGCCGCCAATAAATTCAATATCATAATCTACATCTTTGGTAAAACCAATAATGCATCCAGTATCTACTTTTAAGACTTCGCCAGGAGCTAACTCTTTTTTAGCCATTGTTCCTCCAGAATGCACAAATGCCATTCCGTCTCCTTCAATTTTCTGCATAATAAAACCTTCGCCGCCAAATAAGCCGCGACCAAGTTTCTGAGAAAATTCAATTCCGACAGAAACGCCTTTGGCAGCGCATAAAAAAGAGCTTTTTTGACAGATAAATTTACCTTGAAATTGGGTTAAATCAATCGGGAGGATTTTTCCAGGATATGGTGATGCAAATGAAACTTTACTTTTGGTGTGACCCTGATTTAAAAATGCGGTCATAAACAAGCTTTCGCCCGTAAGAACTCTTTTGCCTGCATTTAAAAGTTTGCCAAACAAACCCGAACCTTGTTGTTGAGAACCGTCTCCAAATATAGTTTCCATCTGGATATTGTTTTCCATCATCATAAAACTGCCCGCTTCGGCAATTACAATTTCCTGTGGATCCAATTCTATTTCCACATACTGCATTTCTTCTCCAAAAATCTGATAATCTATTTCGTGTGTTTGCATTATTTCTTAGGTATTTGTTTTTAAAATTAGACAAAAAATGCTGTCGAATGTTACAGTGTTTATCGTACTTCTACTGTTTTTAAGAACTTTAAATGATTTTGTTATTTTAAATTAGTCTTAATTACGTGTTTATTTGCTTTAAATTCTATATTTTTGCATCGTTATAATTTTATCAGAATGTCATTAGTTAGCGATTTGACCACCAAAATATTATTTGAGACCGAAAAAGGATACAGTTACCAATGTGATTTGACCAATAGTATAGTTATTAATTTTGTTGATACTATGTCAAGTTATAAAATTCAGGATTTTTTGATTTTTCAAAGAAAGGTTAATAGTGTTGATATTCTTAACATGCTTTATGACTTATCTGATCAATCAGATGCACAGCTGATTGAAACTACCAAAAGAAATTTTTCTAGAAATCTTACTATCTGCGAAATAGTGCAGTTAAGAGATTTATTAAACGGAACAAAATTTACCCTAAACCTGCATTCTATGCTTTGCAATATGGTAAACGTCGAGCTTATTTAGATTCTTACTTAGATTAAATCCAAATTTTCAAGGGGTTACGATCGGCTTCTTTAATTTTTGTAATTTTACACGTATAAAAATTAAAGGTTATGAAAGATTTACTAAGAACACGTACTTCATTAGTTGAAGGTGTAGAAAATATATTGAATTTACAAGCAAAATTAGAAAGTGACGCTTCTAACAAATATTTAGCTATGGCTGCATGGTTGGATAGAAATGGTTATGCCAATACAGCATCGTATTTGTATAAGCAAGCCGAAGAAGAAAGAGAGCATTTTCTGAAAATTTTCAAATTCATTACAGATATGGGAGGGATTGCAATTACGCCATCGGTTCCAGAAGTGCAGCAAGAATTTGCTTCTTTTAAAGAAGTATTCGAAATTGCTTTGCAAAACGAAATTGCAGTTACTCAGGCGATCAATAAAGTAATCGCAAAATGTAGAGCTGAAAATGACTACGCTACAGAAGATTTCATGATGTGGTATGTAGCAGAACAAAGAGAAGAAGAGAAAAATGCAAGAAGAGCGTTAGAGCTTTTTGATCTAATCAATGGAAATGAAGCCGATGGTAAATTCCAACTGGATGTACAAATCTCAAAAATCGGATAATTAACCGATTTAGATAATAAAAAAAGCCCTTAATATTTTATTAAGGGCTTTCTTTTTATTTATGAGTTCATCAAAGTTTCAATCTCATCTGCTTCAACAGGAATGTTACGCATTAAGTTGAAAGGTTCTCCTTTTTCCTGAACCACAACGTTATCTTCTAAACGGATTCCGAATTTTTCTGCTGGAATATAAATTCCTGGCTCAACCGTAAAGACCATATTTGCTTTCATTGGTTCGTGAAGCAATCCGTAATCGTGCGTGTCAAGTCCTAAGTGGTGAGACGTTCCGTGCATGAAATATTTTTTGTAAGCAGGCCATTGTGGATTTTCATTCTGAACATCTGCTTTGTCAATTAAGCCTAAACCAAGTAATTCAGAAGTCATGATTTTACCCACTTCAACATGGTATTGTTTCCAAAGTGTTCCAGGCGTAAGCATTTTTGTCGCTTCGTTTTTAACTCTCAAAACAGCATTATAAACGGCTTTCTGACGCTCAGAAAAACGTCCAGAAACTGGAATTGTTCTCGTCATGTCGCTGGAATAATTAGCATATTCTGCAGCAACATCTAACAAAATCAAATCTCCATCTTTACATTGTTGATTGTTTTCGATATAATGTAAAACATTTGCATTGTTTCCAGAAGCGATAATTGGCGTATAAGCAAAACCTTTAGAACGGTTACGGATGAATTCGTGCGCTAATTCTGCTTCGATTTCATATTCTGTAACGTTTGGTTTTACGAATCCTAATAATCTACGGAAACCTTTTTCTGTAATATCGCAAGCGTGCTGAATCAAATCGATTTCTTCGCTTTCTTTTACAGAACGAAGTCTTTGTAAAATTGGGTTACTTTTTGCGACATTATGTGCTGGATAACGCTCTTTCCACCATTTTACAAAACGAGCTTCGCGAGTTTCTGTTTCAACAGTCGCACGGTAATGTTCGTTTGTATTGATGTACATCGTATCGGCATACGTCATCATTTCGTTCAAAACTTTATGAAAATCCTGTAACCAATAAACTGTTCTAATTCCAGAAACCTGAAAAGCACGTTCTTTAGTCAGTTTTTCGCCTTCCCAAACTGCGATATGATCGTTTGTTTCTCTTAAGAAAAGAATTTCTCTCTGACTTTCATAAGGCGCATCTGGAAACAAAAGCAAAACGCTTTCTTCTTGATCTACACCGCTCAGATAAAAAATATCTCTATGCTGTGCAAACGGTAAAGTACTATCAGCACTAACTGGGTAAATGTCGTTTGAGTTGAATACTGCAACAGAATTAGGTTTCATTTCAGCCATGAACTTTCTGCGATTTTTTACAAAAAGTGCGCTGTTTATTTGATGATATTTCATAATTATTTCGTTTTTGAACTTCGAATTTCAAAATTACTAATTTTTGGATTAGTGACGTATAGCAGATTTATTAAAGTTTTCTTATTTATTGTTTTTGCCACGAAGGCGCTAAGGCGCGAAGTTTTTTTAACCGCAAAGAACGCTAAGGTTTGCGCAAAGTGCGAGGGAGATTTTCGCTCGCAAAGACGCGAAGTCACAAAGTTTTTTGTTGCAAAGAACACAAAGTATAAGTTTTTGTTTTGTCTTCCTGAGCGAAGTCGAAGAATCTGCGCAAAGTATCTCTTTAAATTGTAACGAAATAATCTCGCAAAGTGGCTAAAGCGCAAAGTATTTCCTCAATCTTGTCATTTCGAGGAACGAGAAATCTCCACAAGTAGCTCGACAAAGATTAATAAACACAAAGTTTGTCATTCTGAGGAACGAAGAATCACACTCGAAACTCGACAAAAATTAAAAAAAAATCTCAGAATCTTAATTTGGGCGTGTTCGCCGCGGCAAATCAGGCTTTCGTTTATATCTTTTATTTCGATCCACTATATAAAAAAGGCTTCATACCTCACCTGTAAGTTTTTAATAATGAATCTTGGAAATTGGGTTTCAATTTATAGTATTTTGTATATATTGGCATTGTGAATTATTTAACTAAATTATTATAAAGTATGAAGGAAGTCGATAAAAGCTCTAATGAAATATTAAAAAATTTTGTAAACAGTGAGATCTTTAAAAAACAGACAAATCTTTATGAGGAGAGAAGAAAAACAATCAAAAAAGGTGATAATGTAATTCATTTGTCTTATGTAGGTGTGCTTGAAGATGAAGATCTTTTGGAAATAGAAAATTTATTGAAAAGCGCTAATCTTGAGTTAAGTTCATTTTAATAAAAGTGGCATGATAACTAATAGCCTTGAAGATTATAGTTTTGTTACAAATTTAGTAATAGAACAGGCAATAGTTATTGAACTTATAAAGGGATTGGGAACAAATGCGGTTTGGGATGTTATTAAAGCAGTTGTGGTTTTTACTAAAAGCAAAATTACAGGAAAGAAAATTTTTAAGGTTAGGAAAGGTAGTACAGAAGAAAAAGATGCTACGTTGAATATGGATGTAAAAGTAGATGAAAATGCGTCCTTTAAATTTGAAATTAAAGGCAGTGAAGAAGTTGTAGAAAAATCATTGGACAAGGTTTTGGATTTTATTAGAGAACAAAAGTCTAAAAGTTCATATCAAAATTCAGACTATTTAAAATTCTCTGAAGACGAAGATAAATGGATAAAAGTTGATTTGGTTAAAGGAGAAAAATAAATTAATTGTACGATTTCATGTGTTTTAAATGTCTATTATAGTGATATAAAGAAAAAACCGAAGCTTTGCAATTTCAAAACTTCGGTTTTTCTTTATATAAAAATAAATTTCTATTTCTTATCAAGCAACTTCTCCAAAAGAGCAACTTTCTCTTTTTCAGCTTGAATTAACTGTTGGTAAAGTTTTTTATTCTCTTCAAAAGTTTCAAGAAGTTTATCAAGCGGATTAAAAGTACAATTATAGTTTTTTATAGATGAAGAATCATCATTATAAGTATTGCCAATAATATTAAAAACAGCATCTTCAAAAAAGTTTTTTATTGCTTCAGGTGTAACTCCCAAAGCTTCTGCAATTCTGGTTAGTTTTTCGTCGTCAACGCTTTCACTTCCTTCGAGATTAGAAATAGATTGCTGACTTACACCAAGTGCAATGGCAAGCGCTTCCTGCTTCATATCTCTCAGTTCTCTAATTCGGCTAATGTTTCTGCCGATATGTCTTGGTTTTATTGCTGTGCTCATGATTCAAAGATATTTAAAATTCTTTTAGGTTTTTAGTTTCGGAACAAAACAAGGTTCTGTAGTATATTTCTAAAAATATTTCAAAAGTAAAAATACAATTTTTCGGACTATCGAATTGGTTTTGAATTTAGAATTGTGTAATCTTGATATAAAATAAATGCCAGACAAATTTGGTTTAATTAAGAATAAAAAATGCACAATTCAGCTTTTAAATTAGTTACTATAAAAGATGTAAAATCTAAATATCCCTTTTTACTTGATCGAGAAGGATTTGATTATTTTGACGAATGGGACGATGAAGATTTTTTTCTTGTAGCAGATAAAGATGTGCTTTTTGATTCTAATTTTCATTTGGATATTTATGAGGATAAAATAAAGAAATGGTATCTCAATATTTTTAATCTTCCTTTTAAAACCATTGACGAATTTAGAATTGAAGGAATTTTAATTGACGGAAATGCTTTCATTAGCGGTTCTATCATTAATGCTGAAGGAGATTATGGTCCGTATGTTTTTATAAGCGGAAATATTTTCTGTAAAAGTTTGCTTTTAGGCGGTTCGTATGTAGAAATAAACGGGAATGTTACGGCAAAAGAGGTTGTAATGACGTATTATAATCATGGTAATTTTAATTGTACAGGTTTAATTGAAGCTCCGGTTTTTATTGTAACAGACCACAATACAACATTTGCAGAAAGAAAAAATGAGCTGTTTTATTATAATGATAGAGATGAAATTGATCCTAAAAATGAATGCGAATATGACGATGAAACGGGCGATGAAATCATGTCGAACGAACTCAGGAAGTTATTAGATAATCCATTAATTGAAACTTTTGAAGAATTGGAACGGGATTTGGCAAGAGGCGAATTTGTTTTAAAGCAAAGTAAGCCAGCTCCAAAAACCTTTGCTCATTGGGAGTTAAGAGTAAAAACAAATTACAGAGATCTGAAATTTGTTCCGCCTCAATATAAAACCAAAGAATTGTGCGAAATGGCATTAGAAAATACATTTCATGCTTTGCCTTATGTAAACGAAGAATTTATTACGCCAGAACTTTGCGAAAAACTGGTAAAAAAAGATGGTTTTGCAATTCAGGTAATTCCTGATGAATTTATCACAAAAGGCCTTTGTTTCAAAGCGGCAGAAAGAGGCACAATGTTGAGATTAATTCCAGAGGAATATTATTCGGAAGAATTAATTCTGTTAGTTTTTAAAAACGGGAAACATGAACCTGATATAAACGATGTTCCTCCTTCATTTATTACAGAAAATCTTCTTGTAGAATATGTAAAAATTGGAAAAGGGCTTTGGCTGGATAAAGCTTGCAAAGCAACTGGAATTGATAAAATGCAGGTTTTAAAACTAGTAATCGATTCTGGAATTAAATATTTAGATAATATTTTTGGAAATCATTTCAGTAAAGAAACCGTTGATTATGCTTTTTCGGTTTATAAAAATCAAGAGGAGTGGGGTAAATATATTCAAAAATACAAACAGAAATTTGAACGACTTGAGAAATGAAAGAGCTATTAATTGAAAGTAAAGGGATAAAAACTAGCGAGTATTTTATACCGCCTTTTGAACTTAGAAAAGGAGAACTGCTTCTCATTCACATATACGGAACAGCTTACTTTTATGAAATGAAAGCTGAGTTAACAGATATTTTTACAGGAAAAATACAACATGAAAATGTAAAGGTAGTAAAGCCCTTAACTTTTGCAGAGAATTTTAAAGAGTCAAGATTTGAACGTATTTTTAGTTCTATAACAGTAAGTAGATACTTAAAAAGAAATACAAATTTGAATGAAGACTCAGAGCCAAAAATCTTTGAAGAAAATGGTATTTCTAAAAATGACAAAGTAAAAAACCTTGATTATAGTCAAAAGAAGTTACTTTCTTTATATTCAGTTTTTACGAAAACAAAAAATATAGTTTTTGATTTAAGTGGAGAAGGTCCTGTTGGATCTATAAAAACATTTGATTTTGTTAAAGATCAAATTAAAAAAGATGGTGCCGCAATTTTAATTGATTGGGCGGGAAGTGATGTAAAAGATAAATGTTCAAAAGTTATTACTATTGAATGGCTTATTGAGCCTAGAAACAGGAATAAAAATTAATTAATAACAACTTTAATTCAAAGATGAAATTTAAAACAGCACTACTTTTGTTGATTTTAATAATTTTTGTGAGTTGCAAAAAAGATTCTTTTGCATCTATAAAATTAAAAGTTGAGTTTGAAGATAAAACAAATAAAGAACTTCCCAGAATATATTGGATTTCAGTTTATAAAGATGAAAAACTATTTAAGAAATATGGGAGATTTAAAAAACCTTACATTGAAAAAGAACTCGTAATTGATAGTTTGTCAAATGGAACTTACAGATTCGTATATGAAAATTTTCTAAATCAGCAGATGCAGAAAACAATTGAAATAACCGAAAGTAGAGTTTATCAGGTTTCAATTCATCCCGATTATTCAAAATATACTGATTTTATTAACGAATCGTTTGTTAAGAATTTAAAGGACAATCAGAAAGTGGAATTATGTTTTGAGAGTTTGGGATGTTTTCATTCTATGGCAACTATTGTTGAAATAAGAAAAGAAGAAGAAAAATATTATTTTATCAGTAGAGGAATCGAAAAAAAACTCAGCCAAAAAGAAGTAGATGCGATTGTTAAAATGGAATGCGAGTTAAATCTATTGCAATCAGGAGGTTGTACGACAAAAGATCACTATATAATTAAATTTGAAAATCAAAAAAAAGAATATTTTGACAGAACTTGCGCTTGGTATGGTTGGAAAAATATGTTTGAACAGATTGATTTGAAGAATAAAATCTAATTAACTCATAAGTTGAATGGAAAAGCTTGAATGTAAAATCAGAAAAATACAAAACGGCGACCTAGACTTCGCTTACAAAGCAATCTGCGAACTCGAAAATGAAGTTTTAGATTTTGAAGTTTTCGAAATGATCTTCAATGAAAATATTTCAAACCCAAAAAATCTGTATCTCATTGCTGAAAATGAAAATGTAGGTTTAGGTTTTATTAGTTTTCACACCCAAAATCTGCTGCATCATTGCGGATTGGTTGGTGAGATTCAGGAGTTTTTCATTCATAAAAAATATCGCGGACAAGGCGTTGGACGATTATTGATAAATGAAATTTTAAATTATTCAGAACAGCATAATTTAAAAAGTATTGAAGTGACGACAAATAAAAAGCGAGTAGAAAATGTGGCTATTTATGAAAATCTAGGTTTTACTTTGAGTCATAATAAGTTTACGATTTATAAATAATTTATAGAATTATCAGTCTAGTTTGTCATTTCGACCGAATGGAGAAATCTTCGCGAGAAGCTCGACAAAGATTGGCTTGTTGGTACGGAGTTACTTGCGAAGATTTCTCCATTCGGTCGAAATGACAAGATTGTGAAAAAAAACAGTAGAATGTATAAACTAAATCCATCAATAAAGCATCATTTAGTAATTGCCATTCTAATAAGTTTATGGCTTTTCGTTTTTGCTTTCATCATAAGGCCCTTTGACGATGGAACTATAAATTTCAGAGCGTGGTTTTTAATCAGTTTTGGGTTTAGTGTAATGGCTTTTTTATGTTATGGTCTTTTAGCTGTTATTCAAAAAAACTTTTACAAAAGAATAGGGAAGTGGAATATTAGTTTAGAAATAACAGCCATTTTTCTGTTTCATGTACTGTATTTAATTGGAGTTTTTGCCTTTTATAAAAGCCCAATTTTAAATGGCGGATATACTTTTTCAGAATTCTTTTCTGTAATCTTTATAAAAGTCGCTCTAATCATAACTCCTGTAATTATTCTCGCACGAAGATATTTAATCAAACTCATTCCAATAAAAGAAGATGTTCTACTATTTAAAGGAGAAAATAGATTAGATATTTTAAAAATCAAGAAATTCGATTTAGTCTGTATTTCTAATGCGCAGAATTATGTTGAGATTTTTTATATCGAAAATGATAAACTTCAGTCGAAACTTATTCGATCTTCGCTCAAAAAAGTTCAGGACGATTTTGATTTTTTAGTGCAAATTCATCGTTCGCATTTAATAAATCCGTCGCATTTTAAATCTTGGAGAAATGCAAATACAATTATTTTAACTCAAATAGAACTTCCGGTTTCGAGAAATTATAGAGATGTTTTATTGGCATTGTAATTTTGTACCTAAAACAATGCATTTCGTACCTAAGTCAGTAGAATAAGGCTTTCAGGTGAATTTTCATTTTAGTTTTGCTTCATCAATTTTAAAAATAAATTATGAAAACAAAACATCTTTGCCTGCTTGGACTATTATTTTTCCTGATCAGTTATTTATTCTTTGCTAAAATTTTACCCAATTTTCAAAAACCAATTGATCTCGCACATTGGTTTAATTTAATCGGCGCTTGTTTGTTATTGTCATTTAATGACGTTTTTCCGAAATTCACTTTGAGTTTTTTTGCTTCAATTGTAACAGCTTTTGGAGTTGTCGCACACATTGGACTTTGTACAATTGATTTTGTAATGTCGAGTTACGGAAATAATGAAATTGCAAAAGAAGTACTAAGCCATCAAATAAGTAATTCACCAGAAATTTTCTATCCTTTTATTGCAATTGGGCCTTCATTACTTTTTATTGGTTTAACGATGCATGCTTTGCGTTTTATTAAAACACATTTTGTTATTGTTTTAATGATTATTTTGAGTTCAGCATCAATTGGATTTTCATTTTTTGTTTTGAAAGATGGAATTTATATGTTTTTGAGTTGTCTGGTTTTTGTTTTCGGATTGGGACTTTTGCTTTTTGAGAAGAAAAAGTTATTGTGAAAGACTAAATATTAAACATAGGATTTGTATATTGTCTTTATTTTATGAAAATTATGAATAAACGTTCAATTGCTGTCTTTTTTATGTTGCCTTTAATAGGAATGCTTTCTTGTAATTCAAATAAAAAAGAAGAGAATAAGGATTTGCAGTGGGACGATATTGAAATTCAGACTAAAAATCAAAAAATAGTTATTTATAAAGAATGTGATACAGCAACTTTTGATGAGGCGATTTACGAAAAAGTGAAGCGTAAGGGCTATTCATCCGCTTATAAATTAGATACGATTCAAAAGAAAATATTTGTAATGACTGTTTCAGAACGAGATAGTGTTTACAAATACGCACACCGAATAATATCTAAGCCTGTTTTTACTGATGTAATGGCAACTTGTTATGCAGGATATATTTTGGTAAAAATAAGAGATAGACGAACCACTTTAATGTGTGAATACGAATCAGTAGGAGAATGGTCAACGGTCAATAATGATACAAAGAAATTATATGATTTGTTAAAAACAAAAATCGATATTGCAAAACAGTAATATTTTTGATTATTGAAGTAAGCAAGTAATTTATAAATTGATAAAAGTAAATTGAAAAAACATATAAAATACTTAATCGCACTCTTTCTGACTTTTGTCGTGATTGCGGGCGATGGTACTTTATATTCTCAATCTAAATCGGCAGAATATTATCAGTCTTCGTTTGTAGTTTTAAGAAGAGAATTAAATCTTAAGAATTCTCGTTTATATAAATTCGGACAAGCTGTTTCTTCTGAAAAAACAAGATTTTCAATTGTTTTGAATTTTTTAAAAGTTGAAAATGTCTTTACTTTTCAAGTTAAAAAGCTTTTGAAATTGCAAAATCTGCTTTATCGAGAACTAACTTCATTTATAAAACAATCTGTTTTTATAAATGAAATAATCACTTCAAAAGACTTCGCTAAAAGTTTATACAGCGCTTAAGAAATTTATTTCTGAGCATAGATGATTTAATAATGTCTAATCATTTATCATTTTCAAAATGTATAAGCAAAATAAAAATTCTCGCTTGGAGCAATCTAAGCGACCACTTCTTCATTGGATAAAAAGAAAATTTATAATCGTAATTACAGCCTTTATGTTAGGAATGGCAAACGGAATGCACACCGAAGATACCCGAATTAAAGGAAACCAGAATTATACCGAACAGCATAAAAAAGATTGATTTTTTAATTAGAAAATATGTCAATGAGATAATTAGAGAATTTCTTGTTGGAATTTAAATAATTAGTCGGTTTAAATTTTAGCCGTGACCTTTGTCAAAGTTTTAAACTTTGACAAAGTTTTTTTGCGCAATCTTGTCATTTCGACGAAGGAGAAATCTTCGCAAGTAACTCCGCAACGAAAATCAATCTTTGTAGAGCTACTAACGTGTCCTTCGACTTCGCTCAGGATGACAAACGGTATGGTATAAAAACAAAAAACCGAAGCAAGTGCTTCGGTTTTTATTTGGAATTTGGAATTTCAAATATTGGAATTTAATCCACCCATTTATAATATCTTGCTCCAATCAAAATAGGGATCTCTTTTTCAATTCTGTCTAAAACCCATTCGTTTTTAGGAGTTCTTACGCTTTGTTTTTGTTCTTTTTTATGAAGACTTTCGTAAGTGTTGAAATCAATTTCTACGCTTTCCGCTAAATTTTCAAAAAGCTTTACATTTTCTAAAGCGAATTTCCATTCTGGCTGAATTGTTCCTTCAAAAACCTTAGATTTCGATCCGCTTCCGTAAGCTAAGAAACCGAATTTAGTTCCTGAAATTGCTGTATTTGTATCATAGAAATGAGCCAAAGTCGACAACAATCCCATGAAAATAGATCCTGTGTAAAGGTTTCCTATTAAAGAAGAAGCCAATTCTGCAGGTTGTAATTTCTCAGTTACAAAACTTCTGTAATCATCCGATTTTGCTACTTCTTTAATTTTTGTCTGATAATCTGCTGGCGCAATATCATCGGCAATAATTTTTTCGGCACTGTCTAAAGCGTAGATTTCAGATAACATTCTTCTTCCTTGGAAAGAATAGGGCAAGTGCATCACGATACTATGCCAAGTATTGTATAAAGTTTCAGTAGTATTTTTTAATTTTTTGAATGAAAAGTAAGCATTTCGCGTACGATCCATATAACATTGATTCGAATATTGTCCGTCAAAAACTGGCTGATCTTTATGAATTTCAATTTCAGCTTCTAAATTATCAAACCAAGAATCGTTGTTGGCGTTTTTAGTGATTTCTTCTTTAGAAATTGTTCTATATGGTTTAAAGAAGTCGAAAACACCTTTTGTGCTTGTTGCCCAATTATCATCAAAAGCAATAATTTTCGGATCTGCAGTAATCAGCATTGCCACCGCTCCAGCACCTTGTGTGTATTCACCTCCAGAATTTAAATCGTATTTTGCAAAATCAGACGTAACTACAATTGCTTTTTTATTTGGATTTAATTTTACAAAATCAAGACAGTTTTGCAAAGCGTCTACACCGCCAATACAAGCAAAAGTAAAATCCACAACATCGCATTCTGATAATGAATCTTCACCAAATTTCTGCTCCATTAAACTAATTAGATAAGAAGCAATGGGTTTAGAACTGTCAATGCCGCTTTCGGTACCAACATAGATTCGACTGATTTCTTTTAAGTCAATTTTATTATCAATGATAAGTTTTGTTAAAGCATTTGCTCCAAAAACAACCGCATCCTGATGTGCGTCTGGGAAAGTCATTTTTATTAGACCAAGACCTTTTTCTAGTTTATCGGGTTCAATATTTCTGGCAACAGCCAAAGTTTTTATGGGTAAATGTATGTTTGCTACGTCAAATGAAATAGCATCAATTCCTGTTTTCATTCTTATTTTTTTGAGCCGCTAAAGGTAAAACTATGTTGTGGAATGACAATTTTTTACTTTGATAAAATTTTGATGACCCTACACTTTTGAAGAAAACAAATCAAAACTTCCAATAAAATAATAATATCATAAATTTTTGGTAATCTACTTAGAGTCGAAATCCTTGATTCTGTTTTACAAAACAATGATTTGAGGTTTTCTATAGTGAATTATTTTTTATCAGTTTTAATTTTGTACGTAAAAATACGTAGAATTGCGCTATTTTAAAATCATTATAAATAACAGCGAAATGGTTGTAGTTCTTTTGTAATTGAGTTATTTTTGTCTAATTTTTTAAAACAAACTACTTAACACTTATGGCACAATCTGCACTATTGAATGCTTCCATCTTAAAGAAAGTAGCTATGGCTCTTTCGGGAATATTCTTAATCACGTTTTTAGCGCTGCATGTTTCCTTAAATTTTATTTCTATTTTGAGTGAAGATGTTTTCAACGAAGCTTCTCACTTTATGGGATACAATCCGCTGATACAATATGTAATGCAGCCAGTTTTGGCATTCGGAGTAATTTTCCATTTTGTAATGGGATTTATTCTTACCGCTCAAAATAGCGCGGCACGACCAATTGCGTACGCTAAATACAACGGAGCTGCAAACGCTTCTTGGAGTTCTAGAAATATGATTATTTCTGGATTGGTTATTTTGGCTTTCTTAGGATTGCACTTTTATGATTTCTGGTTTCCTGAAGTTAGCTATAAATATATAGCTGGTACGGCACCAGATGCTACGAGGTATTATGGTGAGTTAGTTCACAAATTTCATGACCCAATTCGTACGGCACTGTACTGTGTGTCATTTATCCTTTTAGGATTCCACTTGTGGCATGGGTTTGCATCTTCTCTTCAATCTGTAGGGATGCACAACAAGTACTCTAGATTTTTATCAAAAGTAGGTTACTGGTTCGCAGTTGTAGTTCCAGCGCTTTTTGTAATTATCGCTTTATTTCATCATTTCAATAATTAATATCAATTATAATGGCATTAGATTCAAAAATTCCAAATGGTCCTATAGCGGACAAATGGACAAATTATAAAGATCATATTAATTTAGTAAACCCTGCTAACAAACGTAATTTAGATATTATTGTAGTTGGTACAGGTTTAGCTGGAGGTTCGGCTGCGGCTACTTTAGCGGAGTTAGGATATAACGTAAAAGCATTTTGTTTCCAAGATTCTCCACGTCGTGCGCACTCTATTGCAGCACAAGGAGGTATCAACGCAGCAAAAAACTATAAAGGTGACGGTGACTCGATTTACAGATTGTTTTACGATACTGTAAAAGGTGGTGATTACCGTGCTCGTGAGGCAAACGTTTATCGTTTGGCTGAAGTTTCTGGTAATATTATTGACCAATGTGTGGCTCAAGGGGTGCCATTGGCTCGTGAATATGGCGGACTTTTAGATAACCGTTCTTTTGGAGGAACTTTGGTTTCTCGTACATTTTATGCACAAGGACAAACTGGACAACAATTATTGTTAGGAGCTTATTCTGCAATGAACCGTCAAATTGGTCGTGGAAAAATTAAAATGTACAACCGTCACGAAATGCTTGACATTGTAATCGTGAACGGAAAAGCGAGAGGTATTATCGCTCGTGACTTAATTACAGGTAAAATAGAAAGACATTCTGCTCACGCGGTAGTAATTGGTTCTGGAGGATACGGAAACGTATTTTTCCTTTCAACAAATGCTATGGGAAGTAACGCAACAGCAGCTTGGAAAATACATAAAAAAGGAGCGTTTTTCGCAAATCCTTGTTATACACAAATTCACCCAACATGTATTCCGGTTTCAGGAGATCATCAGTCTAAATTGACTTTGATGTCTGAGTCTTTACGTAATGACGGTCGTATTTGGGTGCCTAAAAAATTAGAAGATGCTCAGGCTATCCGTGAAGGAAAGAAAAAAGCAACTGATTTATCTGAAGACGAAAGAGATTATTTCTTAGAAAGAAGATACCCAGCTTTTGGTAACTTAGTTCCTCGTGACGTTGCGTCTCGTGCAGCTAAAGAGAGATGTGATGCTGGTTTTGGAGTTAACAAAACAGGAGAAGCGGTTTATTTAGATTTCGCAGCAGCTATCAAACGTTACGGAACTGAAGATGCTTATGTAAAAGGTTTAGATGATAAAGACGCTGCTTTGGTAACTAAATTAGGAGCTGCAATCGTGAAAAGTAAATACGGAAACTTATTCCAAATGTATTACAAAATCGTCGACGAAGATCCTTATACTACACCAATGATGATTTACCCAGCGGTTCACTATACAATGGGTGGAACTTGGGTTGATTATAACTTAATGACGACAATTCCTGGATGTTTCTCAATTGGAGAGTCTAACTTCTCTGACCACGGTGCAAACAGACTTGGAGCTTCTGCTTTAATGCAAGGTTTAGCTGATGGATATTTCGTATTGCCATATACTATCGGAGATTATCTTGCTCCGGATATTAAAATGGGTGAAATTTCTACAGATTTACCAGAATTCGTTGAAGCTGAAAAAGCGGTTGTAGATCAAATCAATAAATTCATCAATAACAACGGTAAGCATTCTGTAGATTATTTCCATAAAAAACTTGGAAAAATTATGTGGAATAAAGTAGGTATGGCTCGTAACGCTAAAGGTTTAACTGAAGCTATCGAAGAAATTGCTGCTTTACGTGAAGAGTTTTATAAAGATGTAAAAGTGCCAGGAAGCGCTTACGAATTTAATCAGGAATTAGAAAAAGCAACTCGTGTTGCCGATTTCTTAGAATTAGGAGAATTGTTCGCGAAAGATGCTTTACACCGTAACGAATCTTGTGGAGGTCACTTCCGTGAGGAATACCAAACAGAAGAAGGAGAAGCACTTCGTGATGACGAAAACTTTGCATATGTTGCAGCTTGGGAATACAAAGGAAAACCAAGTGATGCAGTATTACACAAAGAACCTCTTAACTACGAAAACATTAAATTAGTTCAAAGAAGCTATAAATAGTATTTAGAAAAGTCTTAATACTTTTTTCTTAATACTTAATACTTATACAAAATGAAACTTACATTAAAAATATGGCGTCAAAAAAACGCTCAAGATAAAGGAGGGATTGTAGAATATCCTATTGACGGAATCGAGCCGGACATGTCTTTCC